>Ga0163163_10000236_pt1 | contig 56198 bp, 46 predicted proteins | sample S65metaG_FD_119766 | JGI IMG/M metagenome (GOLD analysis project Ga0163163, IMG submission 119766) | Switchgrass rhizosphere microbial communities from Kellogg Biological Station, Michigan, USA - S6-5 metaG | ecosystem: Host-associated > Plants > Roots > Rhizosphere > Soil | place: USA... | reverse complement strand
TCATAGCGATGGCGGTGACGCTCGCTGATCTCGGTGGTGCCGTAAACGTCGGCCACGCGTGAGCCGGGCACCAGGGCCGCCGGATAGGCGCCCAGCCGCATGGTACCGCCCATGTCGCCGTCGGCGACGCGAGTTTCCACCTGATTGCCCCTCACCCACTCGGTCATCAGGCCGATCACCGGATGCTTGGGCTTGCCGATCTCGGTGGTGCCTGCGCCTTCCAGCCCTGCCAGGTCGCGCGCCGCCTCGATCACCGCCATGTGCAGGCCGTAACAGATGCCGAAGAACGGCACCTTGCGCTCGCGGGCGAATTTCACCGCCCCGATCTTGCCTTCGGTGCCGCGCTCGCCGAAACCGCCAGGAACCAGGATGCCGTGCACATTCTCAAGGAAGACGGCGGCGTCCTCACGTTCGAACACTTCGCTGTCGATCCAGTCGAGATGGACCTTCACATTGTTGGCCAGCCCGCCATGGGTCAGCGCTTCCGACAGCGACTTGTAGCTGTCCTTGACCTGCATGTACTTGCCGACCACGGCGATGCGCACCTCGCCTTCCGGGTTCTTCACCCGCTCGACCACATTCTTCCAGCGCGACAGGTCCGGTTCCGGCGCATTCTCGATGCCGAACACTTTCAAAAGCTGAGTGTCCAGCCCGACATCGTGATAGGCCAGCGGCACACGATAGATGGTGTCCAGGTCCATGGCGGGGATCACCCGTTCGGCCGCCAGGTTGCAAAACAGCCCGATCTTCTTGCGGTCGTCGTCGGGAATGGGATGGGAGGTGCGGCAGAGCAATATATCGGGCTGGATGCCGATGGCCCGCAGTTCCTTGACACTGTGCTGGGTGGGCTTGGTCTTGAGTTCGCCCGCCGCCTCGATATAGGGCACCAGGGTCAAATGGATGAAGGCGGTCTGGCCGCGCCCCAGGTCATTGTGCAACTGGCGGATGGCTTCAAAGAACGGCAGGCCCTCGATGTCGCCCACCGTGCCGCCGATCTCGACCAGCAGGAAATCCAGCCCGTCGGTGTCGGCCAGCACGAATTCCTTGATCATGTCGGTGACGTGCGGGATCACCTGGACGGTGCGGCCCAGATAGCCGCCCCGCCGTTCCTTCTCGATCACCTGGCTGTAGATGCGGCCCGAGGTGACATTGTCGGACTTCCTCGCCGAGACGCCGGTGAAGCGCTCATAATGTCCCAGATCGAGATCGGTCTCGGCACCGTCGTCGGTGACATAGACCTCGCCGTGCTGGAACGGCGACATCGTCCCGGGATCGACGTTGAGATAGGGGTCCAACTTGCGAAGACGGACTTTGTACCCGCGCGCTTGAAGCAGCGCGCCGAGAGCGGCGGACGCCAGACCTTTTCCAAGGGAAGAGACCACGCCGCCGGTGATGAAGATTAACCGGGCCATGGGAGGCCAACATGTCGAAAAGACAGGGTGGGCTCAAGCGCAAAAATGGAAAAATTTTCAGCCGCTAACAGCTATGCGCCTTGCGCAGAGAGAATCGCATCGTTTGCCGGACGGCCGCTCGCCCAAGCTCGCGGCGTTCGCAGGTCCACCGGACCTGCTCACACGCTCCGCGTGCCGCAGGCTCACTACTGCGGCTTCGGCACAGATGGGCCGATGGGCAGCGCCGGCGCAGCGGGTTTCGCGGGCGCAGTCTTGGCCGGCGCGGTGGGAGAGACCGAATCAAGGATCGAAGTCTGGTCGCGGCCCTTGAGCGCCATGATGTTCAGCGCGATGCAGGTGAGGAAAAACAGGAAAGCCAGGATCGAAGTGGTACGGGTCAGGGTGTCGGCGGCGCCGCGGGCCGTGAACAGCCCGCCCATGCCGCCACCACCGCCGATGCCCAGCGCGCCGCCTTCGGAGCGTTGCAACAGGACAAAGCAGATGAGCGCGACCGCGATGATCAGCTCGGCGACAAGCAACAAGGTCTGCATGGGCGACAATCCGTGGCTTTTTAAGAACCGGACAAACGGGACGTCGGGGGCCGGTCTTAAGGAGCGGGTCTTTAAAGCATCCGGTCCAAAATGGGAAGTTCCGCGGAAATAGGGATGAATGGACAAGATTTCACTGCGGAAAACCGGGAAAATCACCGACACTCGGGGCGACCGGAGGGGCCATCCGGGGTGACCGCCCATGCGAATTCGTCCGCTTCTGCCCATGACCTTTATACCGGTGGTCCTGGCGGCCATCGCTGCCGAACCGGCGGTTGCTGCCGATCGCCAGTCCAATCCCGCCACGGATCTCGCCTTCGTGAACCGCCTTACCTGGGGCGAAACGGCTCAAGGCGATACCTTGAACGGCAAGAGCCGCCAGGCCTGGCTGGACGAGCAGCTCCATCCCGGCAACGACGACGGCCTGCCGCCACAGGTTCAGGCCGCGATCGGCGGCATGGAAATCTCGGTGCGGTCGCTCGAGGACATCGCCGTCGAAACCCGCGAGCTGCAGCTTCAGCTCCGCGATGCGCGAAAAAACGCCAAAGACGGCGACAAGGCCGATCTCAAGGATCTCATAAAGCCCTACCGGCAGAAGCTGGTGTCGCTGGCCGTGCAAGCCCAGACCCGCTCGCTTCTGCGCGACCTTTACTCCAAGAACCAGCTCAAGGAGCAGCTCACCTGGTTCTGGACGAACCATTTCAATGTCTATGCGCGCAAGCGCGAGATCGCGGCCCTGGTGGGCGATTATGAGGAGACCGCCATCCGCCCCCATGTCTTGGGGAAATTCCGCGATCTGCTGACGGCCACAGTGTTCCATCCCGCCATGATCCAGTATCTGGACAATCAGCAGAACGCCGCCGACAAGATCAACGAGAATTATGCCCGCGAGATCATGGAGCTGCACACCATGGGCGTGGGCTCCGGCTATACCCAGAAGGATGTGCAGGAGCTGGCGCGCATCTTGACCGGCGTGGGCGTCAATCTCAGTGGCAAGCCTCGCCCCATGGCGGCGCTGGCACGGGCCGACTACCGCACCGATGTCGGCAAGGGCGGGTTGTTCGAATTCATTCCCCGCCGCCACGACTATGGCGACAAGGTTTTTCTGGGCCAGACCATCAAGGGTACCGGTCTTGAGGAAGTCACCCAGGCCATCGACCTGTTGAGCCGCCAGCCCGCCACGGCGCGCTTCGTCTCCCGCCAACTGGCGCAGTATTTCTGCTGCGATACACCGTCCGAACAACTGATCGATGCCATGGCGGCGAGCTGGAAACGCAGCGACGGCAATATTGCCGAAGTGCTGAAGACGCTGTTCGACAGCCGGGAATTCACCGCCTCCCTGGGCCAGAAATTCAAGGACCCCATGCATTATGCGATTTCCGCGGTGCGCGCGACCTACGGCAACCAGACGATCAAAAATCCCCTGCCCCTGATCGCCTGGCTGAGCCGCATGGGCGAGTTGCCCTACGGACACGAAACGCCGGACGGCTATGCGCTGACCGCCGCAAGCTGGTCGGGACCGGGCGAGATGGCGACGCGCTTTGAAGTCGCCCAGCAGATCGGCGGCGGCGCGCGCAGCCTGTTCATGCCGATCACGCCGGAAATGCTGGCACGTCTTCGCGCCAACCTGAACGGCAATGCCCAAGCTAATCTTCAGGGCGATCCCCAGGCCGGTCTGCAAGCCATCCTTCAAACCGACGCGCAGGACCAATCGCCGGCGCCCGCCTTGCAGGAAACCGCCTTCTACACCCAGCTCAATCCAACTCTGTCGCCGGCGACCAGCAACGCCATCGCGCAAGGCGCCTCCCAGGCGGACCGCAATGCGCTGTTCCTGTCCTCGCCGGAATTCATGAGGAGATAGCCGCGATGGCATCTCGCATTTATTTCATTCTGGCGCTGGCGGGAGCTTCGCTGCCGTTGACAGCCGTTGCGGCGCCGTCCGACCTGGCTTTGGTCAACCGCCTGTCCTGGGGCGAGACGGCCCAGGATGACAGTCTCAACGGTCAAAGCCTGCAGGCTTGGGAGCAGCAGCAACTGCATCCCGGCGATGACGGCCTGCCGCAGGATGTCCAGGCCAGGATCGCGGCCATGGAGATCAGCCAGAAAAGCCTCTCCCGGATCAATGATGAGATACGCGATCTGCGCCAGGCCCAGCAGCGCGCGGAGAAAGCATCGGGAGGTTCGCCGGAGGCCGATGCCGCGCGCAAGGCCTATCAGGACAAGCTCAACCAGTTGATGCGCGAAGCCCAGACCCGTTCCTTGCTGCGCGACCTTTATTCCAAGAACCAGCTCAAGGAGCAGCTCACCTGGTTCTGGTTCAACCATTTCAACGTTCATGCGCCCAAAGGCGAGATTCGCGCCTTTGCCGGCGATTACGAGAACACCATCCGCGACCATGCGCTGGGCAAGTTTCGTGACCTGCTGGTGGCCGTCGCCGTGCATCCGGCCATGCTGGAATATCTGGACAATGCACAGAACGCCAAAGGGCATATCAACGAGAATTATGCCCGCGAGATCATGGAGCTTCACACCCTGGGCGTGGGGTCCGGCTACAGCCAGCAGGATGTGCAGGAACTGGCGCGCATCCTGACCGGCGTCGGCGTCGATCTCTCGGGGCGGCCGCCCGGCGGATGGCGGCACGGCGATTTCCGCTATGACTTTGCCGACAATAGCAATCACAGTTTGGCGGTGTTCAATGCCGCCCGCCATGACTTCGGCGAAAAGCGCTTCCTGGGCACCACCATCAAAGGCAGCGGCATCAACGAGGTGGCCACGGCGCTGGCCATCCTGGCCATCGAGCCGCCAACGGTGCATTTCGTGTCGCGCAAGCTGGCGCAATATTTCTGTTGCGACACGCCCTCGCCGCAACTTGTCGATGCCATGGCGGCGGCGTGGAAACGCAGTGACGGCGATATCGCCGAAGTGCTGCAGACGCTGTTCGCGTCGCAGGAATTCGCGGCTTCGCTGGGTGGGAAGTTCAAGGACCCGATCCATTATGCCGTGTCGGCGGTGCGCGCCAGCTACGGCGGTCAGGTGATTTCCGATGCCCAGCCGGTGCTCAACTGGCTGAACCGCATGGGCGAGCCGCTATTCAGCCATGAGACACCGGACGGCTATGCGCTGACCGCCGCGGGCTGGTCGGGGCCGGGCGAGATGGAAACCCGGTTTGAGATCGCCCAGCAGATCGGCGGCGGCGCGCGCCCCCTGTTCAAGCCGCAAGACGGCCCGCCGCCCGCCGCTCCACCGCCAGTGCTGCAGCAGACCGCCTATTACACGGCGGTGACGCCCGCGCTCTCGCCGGCCACCACCAGCGCCATCGCGCAAGGCGTCAACCAAGTGGACCGCAACATGCTGTTTCTTTCATCGCCCGAATTCATGCGGAGGTAAACCATGAGTGCCGCTCTTCTGAATCGCAGAACGCTTCTAAAAACCGCCGCCTGCTCCGCGCCGCTCTTCACCGCCGGCAAACTCTACGCCGCGCCGGCATCGGGCCCGCGCGTGTTGGTGGTGTTCCTGCGCGGCGCCTATGACGCCGCCAATATCGTGGTGCCGGTTTCCAGCGATTTCTATTATGCTTCGCGACCCAATATCGCCATCGCCAAGGACGCGGTCTTGCCGCTGGACAGCGACTGGGGCCTGCATCCGGCGCTGAAGGATTCCATCCTGCCGCTGTGGCAGGCCAAGGAGATTGCCTTCATTCCCTTTACCGGTACCGACGACACCTCCCGATCGCATTTCGAGACCCAGGACACGATCGAGCTGGGCCAGCCGGTCGGCGGCAGCCGCAATTACCAGTCCGGCTTCATGAGCCGTACCGCCCAGGTTCTCTCCGGCACCAAGCCCATCTCTTTCACCACGCAGTTGCCGTTGACATTTCGGGGCGGTGCCCCGGTGCCCAATATCGCGCTGAACTTCACCGGCAAGCCGGCGGTGGCCGAGCGCAATGCCGCGCTGATCCAGGCCATGTACAAGGGCCAGGACCTGGCGCCGGCCGTGGCGCAGGGCTTTGAAGTGCAGAACGAGGTCTACAACACCTTCTCCAGTGAGATGATGGCGGCCAACCGCAATGCGGTCACCACCCGCGGCTTTGAATTGTCGGCCCAGCGCATCGGCGTGTTGATGCAGGACAAGTTCAACCTGGGCTTTGTCGATGTCGGCGGCTGGGACACCCATGTGAACCAGGGCGGTGCGCAAGGTTATCTGTCCAACCGCATCGGCGAATTGGGACGTGGCCTGGCGGCGCTCAAGACGGCGCTGGGTCCGAAATGGAGCGACACCTTGGTGGTCGTGGTCAGCGAGTTCGGCCGCACCTTCCGCGAGAACGGCAATCGCGGCACCGATCACGGTCATGGCAGCACCTATTGGGTGCTGGGGGGCGCCGTCAAAGGCGGCCGCATCGCCGGACCGCAGACGCAGGTCACCCAGGCCAATTTGTTCCAGGACCGCGACTGGCCGGTTCTGACCGATTATCGCGCCCTGATCGGCGGACTGTTGCGCAAGGGGTACGACTTGAACCAGACGCAGCTGGCGCAGATTTTCCCGCAGGCCGCGCCGGCGGACCTAGCGCTTGTCTGAAGAGTCGTAAGGGACCCAGACGACTTCATTTCCAATCGCTTCAAGCCTGTGTCTGCCGAAACAGATAATCGTCAACTCGACCTGATTCGACCCGGCTGAAATAAAGGTATCCGATACAAGTTCGCTAAGAACGCCCGGATCGATACGAGGCATCGTGACAAGCCCTCTAACTTCGAGTCTTCCGGGCTCAGGGCCCTCATAGTCAGTTAGTCCCTCGCTATTCCAATTTGCATCGCCCACCTCGATATGTAGATCGGCGCCCGATTGTCGAACGGAAATTCGATTGTCATTGAGACCGCCATGCGCGTCGAGCCACGCTTGGTCCACCTGCACATGCGGCATAACTAGCTCGCCAGAGCTTGCGCCTGATTGCGCGCGCGTATCAGCGCCACCGTAGCGTCGATCTCCGATATCTGATCGGACGACGTCTTCTCGGGATAGAACACCTGATGCAGGCTGAGCGCCGCATGGCCCAAGAGGTGCATCGAGGCATTGCGGTCGACCCCCACTGCCAGCCCTTCGGCGGAAGCCAGCACCGACTGGCACCATTCCACGGCGGGCGCGAATTCCGTTTCAGCCGAGCGCGCTTCGATGGACTTGGCCAACACCTGCAGCTTGACCAGGTCGGGCGCGGGCTTGCCGGCCGGCAGCACCTGCTCCTGCATCAGCCGCCAGAGAATGCAGACCTGGAAGGCATCGCGCTTGAGCTTTTCGGTGGTGAGCTTCTCGCGCGCCGTTTTGAGCTCGGTGTCGAGCTTGCGCGCAATGGCCTCGCCTGACAGCTTGTCCTTGGCCTTCATCTTCAGGGAATTGGGCGGCTCGAACAATTCGATGTTGGAGGCGCGCACCGTATCGCGGCGGCGGTCCGGCCCCACATATTCGGTGGTGATGACAAAACCCTTGCGGCGGTCGACATGGGCCTCGATGCGCTGGCCCAGAAGCGCGGTGGAGAAGGGCCGCAGCAAGAGATCGTCGGCGCCGCTGGATACCACCCGGTTGATCAGGGCGCTGTTCTTTTCCCAGGCCGTGACGATGATGACGATGAAGGGATTATAGCCCGCGCCGCCCTGGCGCAGTTGCTGGATGGTGGCGCAGAGTTCCTCGGCCGCGCCTTGCGCCTCGCACAATGCGATATCGGGCGGGCATTTCTGTACCGACTCGACAAAGGCTTCCAGGGTGGAGACGGTCTCGGTCTTGCGGAAGCCTAACGCATACATAGCCGCCCGCGTCGCGGTGCGATTGGACGACACCGGGTCATAGATCAGGACATCAACACTGTCGAAGGACAGCTTGCTCATAACCCACCACGCAGATTCTTGCGTTTTGCCGCCACAATGGGGCCCGGTGGGTTAAGGAAGGGTCAGGCAGATTGGTTAAGGCGCCTTAACTGCACGTATGATCTTAAGAAAATCATCTGCCTTCAGGCTGGCGCCGCCCACCAGTGCGCCACCCACCTCGGGCAAGCCCAGAATCTGGGCCGCATTGCCGGGATTCACCGAGCCGCCATAAAGAATCAGCATCTCCCGCGCGCCTTCGCCCAGTTTCTTCACCAGGCAATCGCGGATATGGGCATGCATGGCGGCGATATCGGAGGTGGTGGGAGTCTTGCCGGTGCCGATGGCCCAGACCGGCTCATAAGCGATGGCCGTGTTGGCTTGTGTGGCTTCTGCCGGCACGCTGGCTTCGAGCTGGCCCTGGCAGACATGGTGGGCGTGGCCCGCCTCGCGCTGCGCCTCGCTTTCGCCGATGCAGATGATGGCCTTGAGGCCCGCACGCCAGGCGGCCCTGGCTTTCGCGGCGACATCCTCGTTGGTCTCGCCATGATATTGGCGGCGCTCGGAATGGCCCACGATCACATAAGAGGCGCCGGCATCCTTCAGCATCTCGGCGGAGACGTCGCCGGTGAAAGCACCCTTGGGTTGGGCGTGGCAATCCTGCCCGCCCAGCGCGAAGGCGCCCTTCACGGCCCAGTTTGCCTGGGCGATCAAAGTCGCAGGCGGACAGATCAGCACGTCGCAGGCCGGCGGCTGTTTGGCCAAGGCCTCTTTCAGCGCCGAAAGTTCGCCCAGGCTGGAGGCCAACCCGTTCATTTTCCAGTTTCCCGCCACCAGCGGACGCATGGGATCTCCTCGCAAGACGCTCAGTAAGAGCTTGTATTTCCCGGTTTTCGACGGCAAAACCCCGCTCGAAGCGCGGCTTGCCGGGAAAGTGCCCCCTCCCTATCATCCGCCGCCTTCGGACGCCAAGCTTCTCACCACCCAGTCACGGACCGCCCGTCATGATTCAATGGATGCACAGCCTCTCCAAAACCTGGATGGCGACCCTTTTGATGGGTGGCCTGACCCTGAGTTTTGTGGTCTGGGGCATCGCCGACGTCTTTACCGGCGGGACCAGCAGCTCGGTGGCCTCGGTGGGCTCGACCGACATCAGCCCCCAGGAGTTCCAGCGCACCTATCGCAACTTCCTGCGCAACCAGAGCCAGCGCGTGGGCAGCGACATCACGCCCGAGATGGCGGAGAAGATGGGGCTGGGCCAGGTGGCGCTGCAGCAGATGATCAGCCGGGCGGCGCTGAACAATGAAGCCAACCGGCTGGGCCTCACCACCTCGGACACGGCGCTGGTGCAGAATGTCCACAGCATGTCGCCGTTCCGCGGCACCCTGGGCCAGTTCGACCGCCAGGTCTTCAACCAGGCGATCCAGAATGCCGGCTATAGCGAAGGCCAGTTCCTGAACGAAGTGCGCGAGGACATGACCCGCGACCAGCTCACCCAGGCGATCGAAGGCAATTTCCTGGTACCGCCCTCCTACGCCCAGGCGATCTTCCAATACATCAATGAGAAGCGCGCCGCCGACTATGTGATCCTGACGCCGGAACAGGCAGGCGATGTGCCGCCGCCCAGCGATGCGGTCTTGACCGTCTATGTGAAGGCCCATGCCAACCGTTATTCCACTGCGGAATATCGCGATGCCGATTACGCGGCGATTTCGCCGTCCGATGTGATGGGCCAGGTCAACGTCACCGACGCACAGATCCAGCAGACCTATGACGCGAACAAAAGCACCTATGTGGTGCCTGAAAAGCGCGATGTGGAGCAGATCGAGTTCAAGACCGAGGCCGAGGCGCAAGCTGCCCGCGCCAAGATCCAATCGGGCGCCAAGTATGAAGACATCGCCGCCCAGCGCGGGCTGAAGCCGGACCAGATCTCGCTCGGCACCCTGGCCCAGGACGAACTGCCCGATGCGGAACGCGCCAAGGCGATCTTCGCCCTGCCGCTCAACGAAGTCAGCCAGCCGATCAAAACCGGCTTCGGCGGTTATGCGCTGGCGCGGGTCACCAAGGTCACGCCCGGCTCTTCCAAGACGCTGGCCGATGTGAAGGAAGATATCCGCAAGGACCTCGCAACCAAGCTGGCCGGCAACAAGCTGGTGGATGCGGTCAATGTCTATACCGATGCCCGTTCCACCGGCGACGATCTCAAGACCGCCGCCAAGAAGGCAGGAATGAAGTTCGCGCATCTAGGACCGGTCGATACCACCGGCCTCAAGCCCGACGGCAGCAAGGCCGAGCTGCCGGCCGACGCCGATTTCCTGCCGGCGGTGTCGCGGGGCGAAGTGGGTGAAGATACCGATCCCTTCGCAACAAAAGCGGGCGCTTATTATGTGGTGCATGTGAATGGCGTGACCCCGCCCAAGCTCAAGCCACTGGACCAGGTGCGCATCCAGGCGATCGCCGATTGGACCAGCGAGCAGCGCAGCAAGCTGTTGGCGGGCAAGGCGCAGACCCTGGCCGCCCAGGCCGCCAAGGACAAGTCGCTCGATGCTGTCGCCAAGCAGCTCAAGGTGAGCGTACAGCACAGCCCGGCGCTGTCGCGCGAGACCAGCGACACCATGTTCTCCAGCGCCATGGTGACCCAGTTGTTCGATGCCGCGCCGGGCGGTGTGGAAGTCGGTCCCCAGGGCCTGTCGGGCAACTACATGATCGCACGGGTCACCGGCATCAATCACCCCGCCTTCAATCCGCAGGACCCCGCCTTCCAGGGCGGCATGATGCGCTTCGCACAGACCATGGCGCAGGACTTCTCCATCGATGGCGCCAACGCCGCCCGCACCCGCCAGGGCGTGAAGGTCAACCAGAAGCTGGTCGCCTCCGTCACCGGCAGCGGCGGCCAGTAAGTGAAGGCGGGCGCCGCAACGTGACCATCGAACCTGCGTTTGAGGCCTTTGCCTCCGGTTACGCCGCGGGCCGCGCGCAACTGCTCTATACGCGGCTGGTGGCCGACATGGAGACGCCGGTCTCCGCCTATCTCAAGCTGGGCTTTGAAAGCGACGGCACACCGCGCGACAATGCCTTCCTGCTGGAAAGCGTGCAGGGCGGAGAGACCCGCGGCCGCTATTCCATCATCGGGCTGAAACCCGACCTGATCTGGCGGTGCCGCGAGGGCAAGGCGGAGATCAACCGGGCCGCCTTGAACGGCACCGGCAAATTCGTGCCGGAAAGCACCAAGCCTCTGCAATCACTCAGGGCACTGACGCGCGAAACGCGGCTTCAGATTCCTGGCGGCCTGCCGCCCATGGCCACCGGCCTGTTCGGCTATCTGGGCTATGACATGGCGCGGCAGGTGGAGAATCTGCCCAATCCGCCGCCCGACACTTTGGGATTGCCCGACGCCATCCTGCTGCGCCCGACCATCACTGCCATCTTCGACAGCGTCAGGGACGAGATCATCGTCATCACCCCGGTCTGGATCGACAAGGATGTCGACGCCAAGGCGGCTTACGCGCGCGGTGTGGCGCGGCTGGACGAAGCGGTGGCCGCGCTCGAGCGCCCCACCCCGCCACCGGCAGAAGTGCCGTCGAACCTCGCCGCCGGCGTGCCGGTCGAATCCAACATGACAAAGGCTGAGTATTTCGACGTTGTGGCGCGGGCCAAGGAATACATCCTGGCCGGCGACGTGTTCCAGGTGGTGCCCAGCCAGCGTTTCCGCCGGCCCTTCGCGCTGCCGCCCTTCTCGCTTTATCGCGCGCTGCGCCGCCTGAACCCCTCGCCCTATCTTTATTACCTGGCGATGCCGGGCTTCCAGATCGTGGGCTCAAGCCCGGAAGTGCTGGTGCGGCTGCGCGACGGCAAGGTCACCATCCGGCCCATCGCCGGAACGCGGCCGCGCGGCAAGACGCCGGAAGAGGACAAGCATCTGGCGGAAGACCTGATGGCCGATCCCAAGGAACGCGCCGAGCATCTGATGCTGGTGGATCTGGGCCGCAATGACGTGGGCCGGGTGGCCAAGACCGGCGCCGTCACGGTGACCGACAGCTTCTTCATCGAGCGCTATAGCCATGTGATGCATCTGGTGTCGAATGTGGAAGGCGATATCCGCGACGGACTGGACGCGGTGGATGCGCTGGCGGCGGGGCTTCCGGCCGGCACCCTGACCGGCGCGCCCAAGATCCGCGCCATGGAGATCATCGACGAGTTCGAGAAGGAAAAGCGCGGCGCGGCCTATGCCGGCGCGGTGGGCTATTTCGCCGCCGACGGCTCGATGGATACCTGCATCGTGCTGCGTACCGCCTTGGTCAAGGACGGCACCATGTACGTGCAGGCAGGCGGTGGCGTGGTCGCCGACAGCCAGCAGGAGGCCGAGTATCAGGAGACCATCAACAAGGCACGTGCCCTGCTCGCCGCGGCCGAGGAAGCGGTGCGGTTTGCCAGCGCGGCCAAGCGCGGCCAGTAATGGGTGCGCCTGTCCGGCCTTCGGACCGCTCGATCATCGGTCAGTGCTTCGCCAAAGTCAGAAGATCGATATTGGTGTCACTCAGCACCGACGCCACATAGATGATCTCGCCGGTTTTGGGATTCACCGTCATTTTGCTTACGTAACGCCTGTCCTCTGCCCCAGGCGCATAAGCGATCACCCGGTCCGGTCCACCCGCCACCGGCTGCGCCAGGATGCGCGCGCCACCCGCGGCGTTGAAATCCGGGATCAGCACATCGTCGCCCAGAAATGCGATGGCCGGCCCCCAATGAGCGGGATATTTGCCGTTGATCAACACCGTTCCATGGTCGATCCGCCAGAGGCCGGGCTTGTCGTCCCGGGTCGCGAAGGTGCCGTTGGCGCGGATCGTGACAGCCTGCCAGAGCGGGGCGGCAACGGGTTCGCGTTGTGCCGGATTGTCGATGGCAATGCGGACGGCGCGCTGGCTTTTGCTGTCGAACAGGATCAGCCCTTTGCCGTCGGGGGTCCAGGTCGGCAGACCACTGCTGAGGAACGGTATATCGAAAGATGCCACGCTGGCGCCGGCCGCCGTCAGGATTTTTATGGTCAAGCCCTTTGCCGTGTTAATTGCAACGGCCAGCCGCGTGCCGTCAGGCGAGAAATTCTCGCGGCCCAGGGACTGCGAACCGGCATCGAAAAGCAGGAACGGAGCCCTGCCCGGCTTCATGATCCAGATGGCGTCGGCGCCGGAGCGGTTCGACAGGAAGGCCAGGGTGCCATCCGGCGCGAAGGTGGGCGAGGAGGTGACGCCATTGGCCGGATCAATGACGTCGGGCTGGGTGATCGGTGTCGGGCTGGCGCGCGCCAGGTTTTTCCGGCCGACGTTGGTTTCAATCGCCAGCAGTCCGCGCCCGATCGACATGCGGCTGATACCCGTCGCCGAGGCATAAAGGCGGTAGGGCGGGCTGCCGTCGATCGGATAGGCGATGACTTCGCTGCCGCTGCCGTGCGAGCTGCTCGCCAGGACGATTTTTGAATCTTCGGACCAGGCCGTCGAACTGACCCAAGCGGACATAGTTTGTAAAACGATGCGGCCAAGGATTTTTTCCGTCCCGTTGGCCAGATCGCGGAGTACGAGGTTGTAGTCGCTCTGAAAGTTGTCAGACCGCAAATAGACTAGCGACTTGCCATCGGGCGAGATGTGCAGATCGCACAGGCAAGCGCCCTCTGCCTTCGACTCTACAACCAGCAGTTTCGCGCCGGTATCGAGATCGAGGCGAAAGATGGCGCGACCGGCCCCCTTGAATTCGCGGTAATAAAGGAACGGCGTGCCCGGCTGCCAAGCGATCGTCGTCGCTTCCGCCTCGGCGCATCGCCCGGCCTCCCTGGCTTCGCCGGCTGGAATGGTCGTCACCATGATGCGGCAAGGCTCGCCGGTTTTTTGCGCGACATAGGCCAGGCGGACGCCGTCGGACGACCAGCTTGGCGAGGCATCGTCATAGGCATCACGGGTGACTTTGATCCCTTCGCCACCCGCCAGATTGCGCACGTAGATTTTGCGCGACAGCACATCCGGGCCCGAGACGTAGGCAAGCATCTTCCCATCGGGGGAGAAGGCCGGCTCACCTTCCAGCGCCAGGGTCGCGACGAACGGGCGGCTGCTTTCGACCGTCCAGCGAGGCTCGGGCCATAGCAGCCAGGCGGCAGCGGAGCCGGCCAGCAGCAGCAGGGCCCCAGCAATCCACCGCCGGCGCGACGGCGTGCCGGTCGCGGCCGCTGGCGCCTTTTCGGGCAGGCCGGCAGCATCCGGACTACCGGTTTCAGCAACAACGGGCGGCGAAACAGGCCCGGATGAGGCCGAAATAAGCCGATAGCCGACCCGGGGAATGGTCTCGATGGTAAAATCCCCTTCGGATTCCGCCAGCTTGCGCAGCCGCCAGATGGCCCGATTGATGGCGCCCTCGCCGACGATCCGGCCCTCCCAACAGCGCGTGATCAGATCATCACGGGACACCACAGCCCCCTGCGCCCGGTGCAGCGCGACCAAAACCTGCATCACCCGGGGCTCAAGCGCTTGGCGCTGGCCGTCGCGCCCGACCTCGCGGGTCGAAGGGCTGACCTGCAAGCCTCCTAGCGGGAAATCGGCTTCCCGCGCCAGATCGATGACGGAATCGCCCGCAGATCGTGGGTTTTCAAGGTTCATCGGCAATCCATAAGGCAGCGACAAGACAATCGTAAGCGCCGGACCAAAGCGTCAGTGACGGGTTTGCGGCCCAATCGGGATGCATTCCGGTGCACGCCCAAGGAGCTTCAATGTCTGGTTCGATAGCCCGTCTGTCAGCCCGCGTAAGAGTGGATCACGCCATGGTCCACTATACGCACGGCCTGATGGCGGGCGAAATGGCCAAACAGCCCAACGAGGCTCTCTGGCGGGACCGGGATGCACAACCCCAACCCAAGGAGACCATCATGTTTCGCACCTTCATGACCGCCGCCATCCTCGCCCTGACCGTAACCGCTGCCCAGGCTCAAGGTACTCTCACTGTCCGTTTCGGCGATCTCGACATGACCAAAGCCAAGGACGTCGAACTGTTCAACGCCCGCGTCCACGACGCGGCCGTGACGGCTTGCACTCCCGTGGCCGATCCCCGCATGCACCCCACTTTGTATTACAGCGCGATCTTCGAACACTGCGTCTATCGGACCGGCAATTCGGTGATGACAAAATATCAGGTCGTCGCCAAGGCAACAGCGGCGACGCGCGCCCAGCTTGCCGGCAAATAAACCTTGTCGGTCCCCTCTTTCCCCGCACCGCGGGCGCTTCTTTTCGCGGGGAGCGCCCACGGACTTTTCGGCGATCTCTGCCGCCAACGATTGGCAAAAGCATGAAGATCAGCGCGCCGCAACCGGCGGCGGCCGGGGAAGCGGTGCGGTTTGCCAGCGCCGCCAGGAAGGGGCAGTAAACCCTTCTCCCGTACCTGCGCGAACTTATCCACCTGGGAAGGAATATTTCCGGGCATCGATCCGTCTCATGGGTGAGATTTAGAAAAGAAGCCGCGGTTGCAGCCGCCAGAAAGTCTGTCTTTGCCCCGAAATAGTCACGACATGGTCCCGTCACCGGTCATACGCGAGTTGGGCGTTCCCGGCTCCGCCCAACATGAGCTGAGAATGACAGGCCGGGGACATTCTCCGCCGCTCGAACTGGAAATTGTGGTGGGAGGATTTGCCCTCCTGTTGCTGGGGGGCGTGTTGGCGGCGGACCAAGCCTGGTTCGACCGGCATTTCCTGCCCATCTTCGCCATCCAGCATTCGGCCATGACCGCCGCCGAACAGGGGTTGCGCGGATTCTTTATGCTGTCGATCGTGCTCCTGCTGATCTGCCGGCGCCCAATCGCCCGCCTTCTGAGCCGGGCGACCATCGGTGGGATTGCGCGCGTGGTTTTGGCGGCCGCGCTGGCACTGGGGACATATGAACTGATATTGCGCGTTCGTCCGCTGCATCCGCATGACGCAGATCCGTTGCAGCTTGAGCCGCGCCGCCAACCCGATCGGATGCTCGGCTGGAAGTTCCTGCCGTCACGCTCGGTCGTTGCCCGCGAGGCCGGCCGCGCCGTCTCTTACAGTTTCGATGCCGCCGGTTATCGGGTAGCGGCGCCGGGTACCGAAGTCGATGTTGCGCGGCCGACACTCATCTTCACCGGCGAATCCATCATCACAGGTTTCGGCCTGGCCTGGAGAGAAACCATTCCCGCCCAGGTGAGCGCATTGCTCGGCATTCAAAGCGCCGATCTGGCGGTGTCCGATTACAGCAATGACCAGTCCTATCTGCGCCTGGCGGCCGAGCTGCCGCGCTTTCACAAACCGGTCGCCGTCGTGACGCTCTTCATGCCGTCGCTGTTCGATCGCAATCTTCTGACCAATCGCCCGCGTCTGGGGCCGGGACTGGTCTCGCAGCCGGCAGAGCAAGGTTGGCGCCTTGCCGCCCTGCTGCACTGGCTCATTCCCTACCGCAGCGCCGCCACGATCGATGAGGGCATCGTGCGGACGCGCGACAGTCTGGGCGCTCTGGTCCATCTGGCATGTGCACGGGGCGCACAGCCCCTTATCGTCGTGCCTCAGTTCGGTGAAGCCACCGCCGTGGAAGAAGCCTTGCAGCACCGTATCCTCGACGAAGCCGGCTTGCCCTATGTCAGGGTCAGGCTCGATCCGGCATGGCACTTGCCTGGCGATTCACATCCGGATGCCCGGGGCGCACGGGCAATCGCCGCTGCCGTGGTTGCCCGCCTGAGGCTGAACGGCGCTGCGGCACCCAAGGCACAATGGAAGGGCACCTGCAGATTTTTAGGTGGCAATCAACGGAAGTTGGAACCCGATCCGCAGTGGCCGTAACGCCTTGTCTAAGGGCGCTTCATCCGGAGCATGAAGCGGTCGCTGGCAAAGTGGCCCGTTTCGGAATTGCTGGCTGCCTTATTGTCCGCCGGATTGCGCAACAGGTTGCCCTCGCCGTCCAGTTTGAAGCCCGCGGCCGTCAACTCGCTCTTGGCGACGGCTTCATCCATGCGGTGAAACTGGGAAGTGGCAGCAAGGCCTGCGCCATCCGCAGCGCTGTGATCCTCGACATAGAAGATCCCGCCCGGCTTGAGATTGTTGAACACGGCCTTGTCGAGCGCGGCGATGTCGGCGGTCGGGCCATTGTGGAAGTCGTGATAATTCTCCGTGGTCCAGAACAGGTCGGCTTTCTCGGGCAGCATCATGGCCGCATATTCCACCGTCACGACCTTGATGTTGGGATAGGCCGCGGTCAGCGCATTGAGCCCGTCAAGCACACCCGGACGCGCCGCTTGCGCCCCCGTGATGACGGCATAGACCTTTCCATTGGGACCCACCGCCTTGGCCAGGATGCGGGTGTAATAGCCACGGCCCGGGCCCAGTTCGGCCACGGTCATGCCGGGCTTGACGCCGGCAAAGGCGACGGTCTGGGCCGGCTTGCGGGCGGCGTCGCGCTCCTTGTCGGTGTCCGGCCTGGCCGCATCGGCGACCGCGGCGGCGATGGCGGGCGGCACGCTTTGGGCAAAGGCAGGCGCCAAAAAGACCGGCGCGCAAAGCAGGCTGGTGGCGAACAGGGCGGCGCGGAAGGGGCGGATCATGGCGGTCAACTCCTGCATGGGTTCGGCGCGCAATGGCGCTCTTGGTTGGGGCGGCGGAAAGCTAGCATGGCGCGGGCCAAATTGCGCCTGCCCTCAAGGCCAAGGCCGGCCGCTATTTGCCGGCCTTACCGCAGATGCACAATTCTGCAAGGCCGCGTTTTCACTGCCGTGCCGTTTCGCGTTAGCCTCCGGCCAAGGAACGCTTCGATTCCGGGGGAACGCCATGCATATGTTGGTTCGGACACTCATAGCCGCGGCCTGTCTCGTACCGCTTGCCCCGGGGACGGTCCAGGCACGCAACATCACCGGCGAGGACTGGGGCACTGCCGCGAATGGCGAAAAAGTCAGCCTGTTCACGCTCAAGGGCGCGCATGGGCTGGAGGCGCGCATCACCAATTACGGCGGCCGGATTGTGAGCCTGTATGTGCCCAACAAACAAGGCGGCAAGACCGATGTCCAACTGGGCTATGACGACTTCGCGGCTTATGAGAAAGCGGGCGACTTTTACGGCGCGCTGGTGGGCCGCTATGTCGGCCGGATCAGCCATGGCGGCAGCTTCACGCTGAACGGAAAGACCTATCAGCTGGAAAAGAAGGATCCGGACGCCCCTTTCGTCATTCATGGCGGCACCGCCGGTTTCAATCGCAAGCTTTGGAAAGCGCAGATGCATGACGGGCCCGAGCCCAGCGTGACATTGACGTTGATCAGCCCCGATGGCGATGGCGGCTTTCCCGGCGTGTTGACGACCACCGTTACCTACACGGTCACCAGCGACAACGCGCTGCGATTGGAGTACCGCGCAACGGCCGACCGGCCGACGGTCGCCAACTTCACCAACCATGCCATGTTTGCGCTGCAAGGCGAAGGCAATGGCGGCATCGCCGATCAGACCATGCAGATTTTCGCCGACCGCTTCACCCCCGCCGATGCGGGCAATCTGGTGACGGGAGAGATTTTACCGGTCGCCGGTACGCCGGCGGATTTCCGCAAGCCTGTGCGGGTCGGCGATGTGCAGAATTCCGATTTTCCGCAAATCGCGATGCGCAAAGGCATCGAACTCGAGATGGTCATCAACGGCACGCCCGGCACCTTGCGGCCGGCGGCGCGCATGACCGATCCCCATACCGGCATTGTGATGGATGTCTCCACCACCCACCCTTGCGTGGTCGTCTGGGCCCACCTGATCGGGGACCGGACCGTCACCGGCAAGGGTGGCAAGGTCTATCGCACCTTCGACGCCATGAGTTTCGAGACCCAGGGCTATCTCGACGCGGTCAATCACCCCAACTTTCCCTCGACGGTGGTGACGCCGCAAAAGCCGATGCATGAAGTGACGGTCTTTAAATTCAGCACCCAGTAAGCGCTTCCAGGGTTTCCGGCTTTAGCGCGCCGCCAAGGCTGCTGCGCGATCCGTCTTCAACCTGATAGCCTCGTCCAGCGGCACCAGCGTGACACCGTCATTCTCGGCCAGCCATGCCGCCAGCAGCTTCAAGGTCGCCTCTCGCGGATGACCGATGGCGATGGCCACGCCGGTTCGGTTGGCTTGCCGCGCCAGGGCTTCCAGCTGCGCGCTGACGGCCCCAGGGCGCGGATCGTCATCCAGGAAAATATCGCGCGCCGCCGTCGTCACGCCCGCCGCGCGCGCCGCCGTGCCGACCGCGCTGCGCGGTCCGGTGCGGGAATCGAAGAAGAACAAATGCCGCGCCTGCAGCACCGCCATCACCGGCTTAAGTGCCGCTGCATCGGCAGTGAAGCGGCTGCCTTCATGATTGTTGATGCCGACCAGTCCCGGCACCCGCGCCAGGTTCCAGCCCATGCGCCTGGTGATCTCGTCCGCCGCCATGCCGGGCTTGAGACCCATCGCGCCGGGATCGGTCCCGTTCAGGGCCTGCATCGGCACATGCGCCAGCACCAGATGGCCCCTGCGGCCTGCGGCGCCGGCCAGTGACGGCGTGTGCTCGGCATAAGGCAGGAAAGACAGCGCCACCTCTTTCGGCAGTGCCATTGCCTTTGCGGTGGCGGCCGGATCCTCGCCCAGATCGTCGATGCAGATGGCGATGACGGGTCTGGATCGCGCAGATGCCATTGCGGGCGGCACGGCGGGGGTCATCGCAAGCGCAGGCACGGCTTCGGCCATTTGCGCATATCCCGGCGGCAAGGTCAGGCGAACCACGCCCCTGCTGGCGTCAGCCCGTGCCGCCGTGCCCGGCACTGCTTGCTCCAGAACATTGGGCAGCGCAGCCAGCGCCGCGCCGCCGCCCAGCAGCAACCCGCCGCCGAACAGCAACGCGAAAGCGACCTCGGGCCAGTGCCGAATCAGGGATTGGCGACTCATGTCCCTACTCTGCGGGGAAGCGTGAATCTGTCAACAACGCCAACGTGATGCAGTTAATCCGCCGCCACGGGCGCGCCACCGCCCGAGACGGCCCGCCGGCAAAGCCAGACCATGCCGATCATCAGGATGCAGAGCCAGCCGGAGGCCCAGAAGATGTCCTCTGCCGCCAGCAGATAGGCCTGGCCGATCATCTGGCGGGTAACCGCCGCCTTGGCCGCCAGGTCCGGAAAGCCGAAGCCGTGCAGGCTCTTCAAGGTCTGGCTCAGCACCGGCGTGAAGATGGTCGTATGGTCGGCCAGCCGGCTCTGATGCAGCGCCTCGCGCCGGTCCCAGATGGTGGTGACGATGGAGGCGGCGAATCCGCCGCCGGTGATGCGCGCGAAATTGGACAGGCCCGACGCCAGCGGAATCTTCTGGGGCGGGATGCCGTCCAAAAGGATGGTGATCATGGCCAGGAAGTAGGTCGCCAGCGCGATACCCTGCACCAGGAGCGGCAGGATGAAATCCAGCAGGCTGGACTCATTGGTGAAGCGAGAACGCATCAGGAAGGAGACGCCGAACGCGACAAAGGCTAAGCTGGCGATGATGCGGGCGTCGTACCGGCTCATCATCTTGGCGGACAGCGGGGTCAGCAGCACCGCCACCACGCCGGCGGGCGCGGCCACCAGCCCCGCCCAAGTCGCGGTATAGCCCACCTGGGTCTGCAGCCACAGCGGCATCAGCAGATTGTTGGCAAAGAACACGGCATAGCCCAGACAAAAGGCCAAAGTGCCCAGCGCGAAATTGCGGCGCTTGAACAGGGACAGGTCCACCACCGGATTCTTCTCGGTCAGTTCCCAGATCAGGAAGGCGGCAAAACCGATTGCCGTGACAATGGCCAGGATGATGATCTCATTGGAGGAGAACCAGTCCAGATCCTTGCCCTGGTCCAGCATCACCTGCAGCGCGCCGACCCACACCACCAACAGGCCCAGGCCCACCGTGTCGATCGGCAGCTTGCGGGTGGGCGTCTCGCGGCTCTTGAGGTTCACCCAGGTCAGGAAAGTGACCGCGATCCCCACCGGCACATTGATCAGGAAGATCCAGCCCCAATGGTAGTTGTCGGAAATATAACCACCCAGGATCGGGCCGCAGATCGGCGCCACCAAAGTGGTGATGGACCAGATGCCCAGCGCGGTGCCGCGCTTGTTTTGCGGGAAGATGGAGATCAGCAAAGCCTGGCTGCCTGGGATCATCGGTCCCGAGGTGCCGCCCTGAAGAATCCGGAAAAAGATCAGCGACGGCAGGCTCCAGGCAATGCCGCACAACAGCGACGCGACCGTGAAGGCCAGCACCGAAAAGACGAAGGTCTTCACCACGCCATAGCGGCCCATCAGCCAGCCGGTCAGCGGCACGCCGATGCCGTTGGCAACCGCGAAGGCGGTGATCACCCAGGTGCCTTGGGAGGTCGAAACCCCCAGATTGCCCGAGATGGTGGGCAGCGAAACATTGGCGATGGTGGAATCCAGCACCTGCATGAAGGTGCCCATAGCCAGGACCAAGGCGGTGATCGCCAGCTGGCCGCCCTGCATGGGCGCGGTCGATGCCGCCGCAGGGGCGGCCGGCGCCCGTGCGGGCGCCGTCTGCGAGTCCTTATCTGGCATGGGCGCCGTTCTCGCTCAGGATGCGCGCGATCATGGCATCGGCGACGGGACCGGAATCCTCGCCGGTGTTGGCGCGCGTGGTGCCCGGGCCGACGCTGGTGGTGATCAGCACACCCGACTGGTCACGCACATCGGCATCGACCGTCACGCTGAGCCCCACGCGCAAGGGATGGGCCTGGAGTTCCTTGGGATCGAGCGCAATGCGCACCGGCACGCGCTGGACGATCTTGATCCAGTTGCCGGATGCATTCTGCGGCGGCAACAGGGCAAAGGCCGAACCCGAACCGGCGCCCAGGCCTTCGATATGGCCATGATAAGTGACGCTGCCGCCATAAATGTCGGTCTTCACGTCCACCGGCTGGCCCACCCGCATGCGGGCAAGCTGCACTTCCTTGAAATTGGCGTCGATCCAGACATTGGACAACGGCACCACCGCCATCAGCGGCGTGCCGGCGGCGACTTGCTGGCCGGCCTGCACGGTGCGCTGGGCGATCACGCCGTCCAGCGGCGCGATGAGGCGCATATGGCCATAGGCGATGGCCGCGGCACGAAGCTGCGCCTCCGCCGCCAGCACATCGGGATTGTGGGCGATGTCGGCGCCTTCGATGGTGGCCTTGGACTGGCGCAAGCTGCCTTCCGCGGTATTGACCGCCGCTTCCGCAGCCGCCACGGCGTCACGGGCATGGGCCAGCTCTTCGCCGGAGACCGATTGGGTGTCGAAGGCTTTCTGGCGGCGTGCATAATCGCCCCTGGCCTGCGCCAGATTCACCTGCGCCTGGTTGAGCTCGGCATTGCTGGCGTCGGAGCGGGAGAATTGCGCCCGCACGGTCCGCACCACCCGCGCCAGATTGGCCTGGGCGGCCTGCAGATTGACCGTGGCGACCGCAGGATCCATCTCGACCAGCAACTGGCCTTGGCGAACCGTCTGGGTGTTGTCGGCATGCAGCGCCAGCACGGTGGCGTTTTCCTTGGAGGTGACGGTCACCACATTGCCGCCGACATAGGCATCGTCGGTCGACTCGAAGTAGCGGGAATAGGTGAGCCAATAGATGCCATAGGCCACGGCGGCGACCAGGATCACGGCGCCAAGAATGATGAACCAGAAACGGCGCTGGCCGTTGGCAGACTGTGCTGTGTCGCTCATGACGAATTCCCGTTGACGATCTTTATGGAATGGATTTGCGCAATTCGGCGGTCTGAGGCGCCGATTGGGGCGCCGACGCCAGCGGCTCAAAACCGCCGCCCACCGTCAGCATCAAGGTGATGCGCTGTTGCGCGCCTTGCGCCACCACGCCGGCCAGGGCCTGGCGGGCCTGAAGCAAGGTGGACTCGGCGGTCAGCATGGGAAGTTGAGTGGCGAGCCCGCTGCGATAGCGGTCCTCGGCGATGCGGAAGGCGCGCTCGGCGCTGGTGACCGCATCCTGCTGCTGGGCGCGCTGGGCCTCCAGGCTCTTCACCTGGGTCATGGCATCGGCGGTCTGCTTGATCGCCGACAGCACCGCGCCGTTATAGTCGGCCACCGCTAAGTCGAGATCGGCGGTCGAGCGCGCATATTGCGCGCGAATCTTGCCGGCGTCGAAGATGGGCAGATGCAGGGCCGGCCCAACTCCCATGGTGAAGGCATCGCCGGTGACCAGGTTGGAGAGCCCGATGGCCTGGAAACCCACCAGGGCCGCCAGATTGATGTCGGGATAGAAGTCGGCATGCGCCGCCTCACGGCCTTTCGCCGCCGCCGACACCCGCGCCTTGGCCGCCAATATGTCGGGCCGCCGCGCCAGCAAATCGGCCGGCAGGCTTGAGGGCAAGGGCAATGCCACATCCAGGTTCGGCTTGGGCCGGGTGATGGTCTGATAGGCGTCCGCCCCCTGCCCCGCCAGCGCCGCGATGGCATGAATGTCCATCTCGCGCGCCGCGGCGTAGCGCAACTGATCCGCCTTGGCGATGGAGAGCAGCGACTTGGCCTGTTCCACCGCGCTGCCATTTTCCAGGCCTGCGCCGAAGCGGCCCTGGGTGATCTTTAGAATCTCCGTTCGCTCCGCCACCGTGGCGTCGGCGATGTCGCCATACTGATAGTTGAGCAACAGGTTGATATAGGCCTGGGCAAAGGCGCCGGAGAGCGCCAGGTGCGCGGCTTCGGTATCCAGTGCCGCGGCGTCGGCTGTGTTGCGCGCCTTTTCGATCAGCGCCGCCTGCTTGCCCCAGAAGTCCAGGTTCCAGCTCAGGTCGGCGGTGATCGAGCCATACCAGCGATAGCTGCCACCGTAAGGCGGCGGAATGATGTAATCCTTGCTGAATAGCACGCGCTGTTCGCTGCCGTTCAAGGTTACCTGCGGCCGGTCTTCGGCGCGGTTGACCGCCAGTTCGGCCTGGGCGGCGCGCATCCGCGCCATCGCGGCGGTCAAGGTCGGATTGTTGGCGATCACCGATGCCGCCAGGCGGTCGATCTGGGGATCGTTGAAAGCCCGCCACCATTCGCGCGGGGTGTGCGGCGCGGCCTCGCCATTCAATCCCAATTTCGATTGATCGACCTGTGAGACCTGCGGCGTGGTGGGCGGGGCATCGACGCAGGCCGTCAGCAGCAGGGCGGAGAGCAGCGCGCCGGATTTGCGGAAAATCTTGCTCATGACGCTTTCTTCAATCTGGTGGCCCTCACGGGCCTGGCAACGGGAACATCGGAAATCATCAGCTTGGACTTCTTGCTCGACCTCGCATCCGCCGTCAGGACCAGCCGGGTCAGGAGATTGATCAGGATGTCCACCTCGGCATGCGTGAAACCCGACAACAAATCATTCCAGAAATTCATCACCTTGGGCGCCAGCGCTTCGACCAGGGAACACCCGCGCGGCGTCAGCGACAACGTCACCACCCGCCGGTCGGTTTCACTGCGGCCCCTGGCGACAAGGCCGCGTTCCACCATCTGATCGATAAGACGAGTCAGGGACCCCGCATCGTGACAGATATTCTGCGCCAGATCGCCGGGGGTGGTGATGCGGCCGTCATGAAGGGCAACCAGGGTGGTCCATTGTGAAAATGTCAGCTCCTGGTCCTGGAACAACTCTTCCATCTGGGGGAGCACCAGGTTGGTGCACATCCGCATCAGATAGCCGACGGAATTCTTCATCGCATAGGTGGTGGGGCTGTAATACGGCTTCATATCGGCCCTATCGCTGTATGGACAACATTTGCCCTGCCATATTTTGTCAGGACAATACTTGCCTGAGCAAGCATATACGCCGGCCGGGACCGGCGGGCAAGCTGCAATTTTCGGATGGACAGACCTGCGCAAATCGCAGAACAAACAACCATGCCTTCCTTTGTCTATGTCCTGGCGGCGCGCAATCCGGATGGCCGGACCCTCACCTATGTCGGCTGGACCTTGGATCTGGAGCGCCGCCTCTCCGAACACAACGACGGACGAGCGGGCGCGAAAACGACACGCGGGCGGGTGTGGACCTTGATTTATGCGGAGAAGCACCGCACCCGCAAAGGCGCCATGCGCCGCGAATTCGTCTTGAAGAATGACAGGAAATTCCGCGCTCTGTTGCGGGACGGATAAGTTATAATGGCGCAGGCTTGAGGGGACGGACATGATCTTTGAACAGATCGCCACCGGCGGCTGCCAGTCTTATCTGCTGGGCTGCGGCGACAGCCATTCCGCCATCCTGATCGATCCGCACTTGACCCAGATCGACCGCTATCTCGGTCTGGCCGCCAAGGACGGTTTGCGCATCCGCTATGTGCTGGATACCCACACCCATGCCGATCATTTCTCGGCTGCCAAGGAACTGGGCCGGCAACTGGATGTGCCGGTCGTGACCAGCAAATTATCGCCGGCCCCCTATGCGGGGTTCAAATTGGAAGACGGCGAGATATTGCGCGTGGGCAATATGCGGTTGAAGGCAATGCACACCCCCGGCCATACCCGCGACAGCATGTGCATTGTAACGGAGGATCGCATCTTCACCGGCGATACCTTGCTGATCGGCGCGACAGGGCGCACCGACCTGCCCACCGGCGATCCCGACCAATTGTATGACAGCCTGTTCGGCCGGGTGCTGCAGCTGGACCCGGCCCTGCTGGTCTATCCGGCGCACGATTACAAAGGCCGCAGCCACACCAGTATCGGCGACGAGATCGCCAACAATCCGCGGCTGCAGAAACGCGAGCGCGGTGATTTCATCGCCATGATGAACCAGCTCAACCTGGATGCGCCGACACATCTGACCGAGGCGCTGCGCACCAATATGAGCGGCGGCAAGACGGTGGAACAGTTGCTGTCCGAAGCATCGGCACATGTGCCGTTCGTCTCCATGGCCGAACTGGCGGAGCGAGTGAACAGGAATGACCTGGGGCTGATCCTGTTGGATGTGCGGGAAAAGGACGCCTTCACGGATGGCCACATTCCCGGTGCGCGGCATCTGCCGCGCGGACAACTCGAATTGCGGGTCAATGCCGAACTGCCCGATCCCACTCAGCGCATCCTGGTGGCCTGCGAGTTCGGGCGTATTTCAACCCTGGCGGCGGCGACCCTGCGCGAACTGGGTTATACGAAAGCAGCAGCTCTGGACGGCGGCATCAAGGCCTGGCGCGAAAGCGGCCTGCCGATGACGACGCTTTAGGTACGGGTCACAAATCCCGCATTGCTTCGACCACAGTGCCGCGCGCGACCTTGAGCGACGGCATCACCGCGCCCCAAACGCCAATGACAATAGCCCAGCCCACCGCCAATGCCGCGATTTGCGGCGTCACCTGGATTGGGAAGACGCCGCCTTCCACACCGCCATTGTAGGGATAACCGTCCAGCCACAGCCAATCGATGCCCACACCGATCAGCGCACCCAGACAGGCCAACAGCACGGCTTCCACCACGACAGATGCCGCCACCAGCGCGCCATTGAAACCGATGGCGCGCAGGATCACGATCTCGTTCGCCCGTGCGCTGGTCGCCGCATAGACAGTGTGGATCGTCCCCGAAAGCGCTCCGCTGCCCATAATCAGCAAGAGCGCATAGGCCATGTAATAGGGAAAGCTGGAAACTTGGGACCATAGTTCGGCATAATAGTCCGTCTCGCGCATCAGCTTGACCGGCAGGGAGCGCAGCGACTTCTGTAAACCTTCCAGGCTGTCCGGCGTTTCCAGAGCAAGCAGTGCCGTGTCGTAGCTGTCGCGATGTCTGGCGGCTTTCAGCGCGCCGGCATCCGCCACCACATCTCCGTCCAGCGTATTTCCGGTTTCGAAGATGCCGACCACCTGCCAGCGACGTCCCATGGCATCGATCGGACGGCCAATATCAAAGCCCGCAAACTTGCGCTGCGCCTGCAAACCCACGATCACATCCTGTGAGCCCGGTCTTGGCAGATGGCCCGAGAGCAATTTGAGTTCCGGCCGCATCACAAATCCCGAGGGACCGAGGCCCCGCATGCGGGCATTGCCCTTTTCCGGCTTTGCTCGTTTGAGCGGGTTGAAGCCCGCCGAGATTTCCAGGTCGGCCAGGGGTTGCCCGTGCCATCTGCGAATTCCTGGCGCACGCAGGATCGCATCGATCCAGAGGGGCGAAATATGGCTGTCGAATTGTGCATGCGCACCCTGCCACAGCACGACAGCACGATCCGGCGCTCCCGCTCTGAGATAATTGTTTTTCAGACTTTCGCCCAGCGTCACAATTGACAGGGGAATGGCCGTCACACAGGCAAGACCGACGACGATCACCAGCGACGACTTGAAGCGCGCGGGAAAGCTTCTCGCGCTGAGCCTTAGAATCCCCAGGAACTGATTCAGGCTAGCCATGACGCCCTCGCGCGAGGGTGGCGGCAAGATCAAGCCGCAATAGGTGCCAGGCGGGCAGGATCATGCTGGCGAAAGCAACAAGCACAGCGGACGCGAAACTGACCCCGACCGACGCCGGCGGCAGGACCAACACCGTTTTCACCTCGGCCCTCAGCAGACCCGACAGCAGCAATAAAACCAGCTGGGCCAGCCCCTGCCCCACCACCGCGCCGCTCAGACATGGAAATGCCACTTCGCAAAAGAGCAACGTGACGACCCGCCGGCCTGAAAAACCCAGGGCCCGCAGCAAAGCGAATTCCCAGCCGCGTTCGCGCACCGATTGCGCCATCGCATTGACCGTCAGGAGCAGGATCATCCCGAAGCCAAGTCCGGAAATTGCCATGACCGCCTTGTCCAGTTCGTGGCCGGGTCCCTGCGGCAGCACGCGGGCCGAAGTCATGGTGAGGCCGGCCAGCAAGGTGGCGATCACCATCGAGACAAAGGTCAGGGTGGGGTGCGCGGGCTTGCGCCGGAGCCCGGCCCAGATCAGCGGCAGGAACTTCATGATCGGATGGGATCAGAAAGCCTGGTGGTGATGGACCACGAGCGGGCGGTTAAACGGCAGGCCCTGGACCATGGCGAGCTCGACAAGGCCGAGCCCGGCCAGCACTACCACCAACAGCCCGACCTGCACGGTCATGCCGACGCGGAAAAAGGTATCGAGGTTCTCGTCCCCTTCCCCTTGAGCCATGCGCCAGAAAGGAAACACCGCAGCGGGCGCGCGGCGGATGCGACGGATGGCGCCGGCCGGCGAAGCGGCGCGGCGCGCCACTTCCGCCTGCAATGCGGCCCAACTGGAAAAACCATATTCCCGGGCCAGGATCAGTTGCGCCTCGCCAAGCCGGGCGCTGGGCGCGCGCTGACGCATTTCAGTAAGCCGGGATTTGGCCTGTTTGCGTAGATAATCGGGACTGGGACTGGCGGGAAGTTCGCGTTTCCCGGTACTGCTGGTCATAAAAGCCTCCTTCCAGACGCCCGCTGTCCGCGAATCCGGGCTGGAAGTCAGGAAAGACCAACATAATACGAGCGGGCTAAGCCCTTTGCGCGGACGGCATGCCTCTCGAAAGGCAACCGAGCATAGGCGCGAACCCAGGCGATCCGCAAGCCTACTCGGCGGCGATCTGATTACGCTTATCGAACTGCGACCACACGCCCTCAGTGCCATCCCACGAGCTGCGCGGACAATCAGAGCTGCGGGTCAACAGCGAACTTCCCGATCCCACCCAGCGCATATTGGTGGCCTGCGAGTTCGGGCGTATTTCGACGCTTGCAGCGGCGACCTTGCGCGAGCTTGGTTACACCAAAGCCGCGGCGCTGGACGGCGGCATCAAGGCCTGGCGCGAGAGCGGGTTGCCGATGACGGCGCTTTGAAGATTGCCACGCATTCGCGCGCCATTATCGCCAGGACTGTTTCAGTTCTTCCAGCGGCTGCTGGGAAACCTGAATGGCCCCGCTGCGCGGCCGGTCGATGTCCAGGATCATCACCAACGCCAGGGTCAGCAGCACCAGGACGGATATGGTGGCGATGCGCTGCGGCCTGCCCTTCGCCGCCGAGGTATAGCCGAGCATCGCTGCCGATAGCACCGCGTACAGCAGCAGCACCGTCAGGACCCGGTCGGGAACATGCGCCAAACGCGCCGCGCTCCGCGCTGAGGCCAGATCGAAGCTCTGGTTCATCGCATCCATCAAGGCGCGCGACAGTTGCGGGTTGGGTTCCGAACGCAAGGCCTGGCCGGTCGCGGCCCACAAGCTCTGCTGGAGCGCCATGGTCCGCGCCGCGGCTCCGGCATCCGCCTCCGACCAGGCCAGCCTTACATCGAGATAGGAGCGCAGCAACCGGCTGATCGCCGCCTTGTTCGGCGGTTCCAGAATCTGCGCTCGCAGCCATGTGGTGCCGATGGCATTGGCTTCCTGCACCACCAGATCGCGACGGGCCTCATAGCGATTGAGCGCCAGGGAAAAGGTGAAGCCCAGCAGCAGCGCGAGCAGGCCCAGAACCGCCGAGAGAAGGTGATCGTGGCTCTCGGGTTCGGTCTCGCCCGATCTATGCAGCAGCCAAAGATGACCGCGATAGCCGACTGTCGTGGCAACGAGTAGGGCTGCCAGGATCGCAAGCGCGATTTCCGTCAGAGGAAGGGATGCGAGCCATGCCATAGCGCCCCTCGCCTGCCGTGGAGACGGCTGTTATTCAGCTGCGATCTGGTTGCGCTTGTCGAATTGCGACCACACGCCCTCGTCGCCGTCCCAGGAACCGCGCGAGGCGCCCTTGGAATATTCGGTGGCGCGCTGTTCGAAGAAGTTGGCGTGCTCCACCCCGTTGAGGATTTCCACCAGCCAGGGCAGCGGATGGGCCTTGAGCTGCTTGTAGCCGCTCTCGGTCGCCTCGAAGTTGCCGAACACCGGCTCCAGCCGGAGCTGGGTCAGCCGCCAGTCGGCGATGTAGCGGACATACGACTTGATCTCGGCCGCCGTCATGCCCTGGACTTCGCCCAGGCTGAAGGCCAGGTCGACAAAGCCCTCTTCCAGGCCGACCATGGTGTGGGCGACGTCGCGGATATCGTCGCGCACCGCCTTGGTGACGCAGCCGGTTTCGTCGCTCCAGGCGTGATAGAGCTTGGTGATGCCCTCGCAGTGCAGGCTTTCGTCGCGCACCGACCAGGACACGATCTGGCCCATGCCATTCATCTTGTTGAAACGGGGGAAGTTCATCAGCATGGCGAAGCTGGCGAACAGCGACATGCCCTCGGTGAAGGCGCCGAACATGGCCAGGGTCCGGGCCACGTCGGCGCAGGTGCCGACCCCGAAGGTGTGCATGTAATCGGCCTTGGCCTTCATCTCGCGATAGTCGCGGAAGGCCTCGAACTCGGTCTGGGGCATGCCCAGAGTTTTCAGCAACAGCGCATAGGCGTCGATATGCACCGTCTCCATATTGGTGAAAGCGGCCATCATCATCTGCACCTCCAGCGGCTGGAAGATGGGGATGTAGCGCTTCAGGTAGTTGTCACCCACTTCCACGTCGCTCTGGGTGAAGAAGCGGAAAATCTGGGTTAGCAGGCCCTTTTCTGCGGCGCTGAGATGGCCGGACTGCCAGTCGCGGATGTCGGAACCCAGCGGCACTTCCTCGCCCATCCAATGGGTCTGCTGCTGGCGCTTCCAGCAGTCATAGGCCCAGGGATAACGGGTGATGTCATAGGTACCGGTGGCGTTCAGCAGCCCGACAGTCCCTTTTCCGATCAAGGTACGCGGATCGACAGATCCCAATGCTTTCATTGACATGCGAGGCACTCTTCATAATCGGTGCGAGGAGCAGCGGAGACTGCGCCCTTTTCCTTCTTCTCCAGCTGACCGGCAAAGCCGGCGCGGCTGATGGACTTGGAGCGGCAGTAATAGAGACTCTTGATGCCGCGCTCCCACGCCGTCCAGTGCAGCATATGCAGGTCCCACTTATCGATATCGGCCGGCAGGAACAGGTTCAGCGACTGGCTCTGGCAGATATAGGGCGTGCGGTCGGCGGCCAGCTCGATGATCCAGCGCTGGTCGATCTCGAACGCCGTGCGATAGACGGCTTTCTCCTCGTCGGTGAGGCAGTCCAGATGCTGGACCGAACCTTCCTGCTCGACGATGGACTGCCAGGTCGCGTCGGTGTTCTGCCCCTTGGTTTCCAGCAGCTCCTGCAGATAGGGATTACGCACCGAGAAGGCGCCCGACAGCGTCTTGTGGGTGTAAACATTGGCCGGGATCGGCTCGACACAGGCACTGGCGCCACCGCAGATGATGGAGATGGAGGCGGTGGGCGCGATCGCCAGCTTGTGGCTGAAGCGCGCCTTCATGCCCTTTTCCTGGGCGTCCAGACAGGCACCGCGCTCCTCGGCGAGGATATAAGACGCCGCATCAGCTTCCCGCCGTATCTTCTTGAAGATACGCAGATTCCATGCCTTGGCCATGGCGCTTTCCAGCGGGATATTCTTCATCTGCAGGAAGGAGTGGAAACCCATCACCCCCAACCCGACCGAGCGTTCGCGCAGGGCGCTGTACTTGGCGCGATCCATGCCGGCGGGCGCGGTCTCGATGAAGCTGGTCAGGACATTGTCCAGCATGCGCAACACATCTTCGACAAAGCCCTCTTCCTCGGCCCACTGGTCCCAGGTCTCGATGTTCAGGGACGACAGGCAGCACACCGCCGTGCGCTCCTGGCCGTCATGATCGGCGCCGGTCGGCAGGGTGATCTCGCTGCACAGGTTGGAGGTGTTGACCTTCAGCCCCAGCTCCCGCTGGTGCTTTGGCAGCGCCCGGTTCACCGCATCGATATTGAGGATATAGGGCTCGCCGGTCTGCAGCCGGGTTTCCAGGATGCGCTGCCACAGTTCACGGGCATTGACCTCGCGCAGCACTTCGCCGTTCTTGGGGCTCTTGAGACCGAAGAGACGGTCCTCCTTCACGCACTGCATGAATTCGTCGGTAATGTTAATGCCGTGGTGCAGGTTGAGGCCCTTGCGGTTGAAGTCGCCGCTGGCTTTGCGGATCTCCAGAAACTCCTCGATCTCGGGATGGGTGATGTCGAGATAGACCGCCGCCGAACCGCGGCGCAGCGAGCCCTGGCTGATGGCAAGCGTCAGCCCATCCATCACATGGATGAAGGGGATGATGCCGCTGGTCTTGCCGGTCTTCACCTTCTCGCCGATGGAGCGGACCTTGCCCCAATAGGTGCCGATGCCGCCGCCATTGGAGGCCAGCGCCACATTCTCGTTCCACACCCCCACGATGCCGTCCAAGGAGTCCGGCACGTCGTTGAGGAAGCAGGAGATCGGCAGGCCCCGGTTGGTGCCGCCATTGGACAGAATCGGGGTCGCCGGCATGAACCACAACCGGCTCATATAATCGTACAACCGCTGGGCGTGGTCGACGTCGTCGGCATAGGCGCAGGAGACGCGGGCGAACATGTCCTGGAAGCTTTCGCCCGGCATCAGGTAGCGGTCGGTCAGGGTCGCCTTGCCGAACGGGGTCAGCAGGTCGTCGCGCGAGCGATCCAGCGTAAGGTCAGCCGGCTTGGGGCGCGGCGCCAGCGGATAGGGCAGCGGCGGCTGGGTCATGTGGCGGGAATGATCCTGCTCGGCTTTCGGGGCGGCGCGCTTGGCCTCCGCCTTCACAACCGGGGTTTCGGTGACGGTACGCGTCACAACCACAGAGCGCTCGATCACCCGTTCCACCGGCGTTTGCACGACCACTTGGCCGCTTTCGTCGAAATCGCCTTCCAGAACTGATCTACCGAGTGCCGACATCTGCGTTCCCCTTGTGCGGAACGGGGAATCTGGTGGCGTTGGCGCGAGACACGCTCGCTCCCTACAGCCCCCCTGGGACGCCCCGCCCCATAAGCTCCAAACCCGTCCGCGGCAGGTCTCCTGGCTCACGGCCCTTTTTCCGGCGGCCTTCCCGGGACGGATCCCAGTGGCTTTTCGCGGAAAATCAGCCGTTTACAGTTGCGGGGGCAGCCCCGGTTCCGGTCCCACCAGACCGGTCCGAAGTTCCCTTGAATCCCCTATCTAGAGCATTCGAGTGACCGTGAACGACTATATCTAGGGGCCTATTCGCGGAATCCGTCAAGCCGGAAAACTTTCACACAGGCGTCATTTTTCGCTTGGGGACAAAAGTGTGAATGAGCGCGAATCTCCCTGCCCGCTCAGCACGGCCTTCACGCCGAAGGCCCTGTGGATGAGTTCTTCTGTGAGCAGATCGGCATCGCCGATGGCCTCGCCATCCACAAGTATGATGACGCGGCCCGGATAACGCGCCGCCAGGCTCAGATCATGCAGCGAAGCGATCACCAGATTACCGCCACGCGCATAGTCCTTGAGCAGCTGCATGGATTGCATAGCGTGTTTGGGATCGAGCCCCGTGATGGGTTCGTCCACGATCAGCATAGCGGGCTCGCCGACCACGGCGCGCGCCAGCATGGCGCGGGCGAATTCGCCGCCCGACAAAGTGGTGGCCGGCTGTTCGCGTTTATCGATCAGATCACATTGCGTTAACGCGCGATCGATCAGGACGCGGAAATCCTCCGGCAGTCCGCCGGTGGCGGGAAGACGCGGCGTCAGTCCCAGCGCCACCAGCCTTTCCACCGAAATCGGCCATTCCAGATGCGGATTCTGGGGCAGATAGGCGCGCTGGGCCGCAAGCTCGCGCAAGGAAAGGGATGCCAGCTTCCTGGGCCCCAGCATCACCTGCCCGCTGTCGGGTTTGAGCAGTCCGGCCAGCACTTTCAGCAAGGTGGACTTGCCGGCGCCATTGGGGCCCAGCACGGCGATGAACTCTCCGGCATGGGCCTGGAGCGAGACATTGCGCAGGATGGTGCGGCTGCCGCGGCTGACCGTGATATTTTCCGCCGTCAGCAAGGTCATGGCGCCACCTTGCGGATACGCACCACCAGCCAGAAGAAGAAGGGCGTGCCCAACAGGCTGGTGAAGACACCCAGCCGCAGTTCGGGATTGGTGTGCACCAGCCGTGCGGCGATGTCGGCACACAGAAGCAGCAATGCTCCGCACAGGGTTGCGGGCAACAACACGCGGCGGGGCGAATAGCCCACAAAGGGGCGCACCAGATGCGGCGCCACCAGGCCGATAAAGCCGATGGCACCGGTGACCGAGGTGATGGCGCCGACGCAGAGCGCGGTGCCGCCCACCACCAGCGCCGCCAGCCGGGTGAGATTGATGCCCAAGGCCTGTGCCTGTATCTCGCCCAGCGACAGAGCATCCAAGGCGCGGCCGCTCAAACCCAGCAGGCCGCAGCCCATCACGACAAAGGGCAACACCAATAAGACCTGGGTCCAGCTCTTGTCGGCCAGTGATCCCAGCAGCCAGGACATGATTTCGTAGGCCGCATAGGGACTGGGCGCGAAGTTCAGCGCCAGGGCGATGCCCGCTGCCGTCAGGCTGCTAACCGCCGCTCCTGCCAGCACCAGCGCCACGGTACCATTGCGACCCAAGGCGAAAGTCAGGGCGCAGGCAGCCAATGCACCCAGCATCCCCATCACCGGACCGGTGACCGGCGACAAAGCGGCAAGGCCAAAATAGATGGCGATCACCGCGCCCAATGCGGCGCCGCCAGAGACACCCAACAGCGCCGGTTCCGCCAGCGGATTGCGGGTGAAACCTTGCAGCACCGCACCCGACAGGCCCAGCACGCCGCCGGTGACCAGCGCCAGCACGGTGCGCGGCAGGCGGATGTCATACAAGATCAATCCGGCCAGGGAATCATGCGGCGACAGCAGCGACGCAGGCGGCAGCCACACACGCCCCGCCAGCAGCGAGGCGGCGAAGGCCAGTGCGATCAGGATCAACAGCGGGACGCCCAGCCACTTCATGGCGAGACTTTCAGCAAGGCATCCTGCAGGTCTTTTGCAATGCGCGCGCTCTCGGGCACGCCACAGCCATAGAGTGCCGTATAGGTGACGCGGCGCCCGGCATAGCGCTTGAGCAGCGCGGGATGCAGATCCTGGTCCGCGCGCAAACTCGCGGTACCGTTGTAGGTGTCGCCATAGATCAGCACATCGGGCTTGGCGGCGATCAGGCTTTCGACGTCATAATAGCCGAAAGCGCCGCGCTCCACATTGCGCGCACCGGCCGCCGTCAGCATCGTGTTGAACAACCCGCCCGTACCAAGGACAAAGCCACCGGTACCCCATCCCGCCACCGTCAGCGGCTTTGCGGGGCGGCGCGCTTTGAGCACCGCAAGATCGGCATCCATCTTCGCAATCAGGGCTTCCCCGCGCGCTTCTTCGCCCACCGCCTTGGCCACCAGGCGGGTGACGGCGCGGATCTGGTCGAAATTCTCTGCCGGCGGGACTTCCACGATTTTCGCTCCCGTCTTCGCCAGCAGCGGACGCAACGAAGGCGCCATGAAGGGATCGGTAAGAATGAGATCGGGATGGAGGCTGAGGATTTCTTCGGCGCTGCCGTGATTGACGGGAATGTTGGCGGCCTGGGGCCAGACTTTGAGTCCCGCTTTCTCGCGCGACAGGAAGGTGACGGAAGCGATATGGGAAGCCGGTACCAGATCAAGCAACAGCTCATCCGTGCAAATCTTCAAAGACACTATCCGCTGAGGTGGCGCGGCCACCGCCGGCCCCAAAAGGAGCAGGACGGCAGCCGCGAGAACCCGAGCTTTCATGTATTACTTTCTGTCGCACGCCGATACGCTGACGCTATCGGCCTCGCCTACACTCAAAGATTTACCTTGATCCCGCCATAAGCGCCAATGCGGGGGCGCAGGAATCCGTCGGGACTTTGATAGTCGCTGTCGGTCATATTTTCGATGCGCCCGAACAGGCTCCATTGCTCCGTCAGCCGGTAACTGGCCGCCAGGTTGATGGTCACATAGTCCGGCATTTTCAGCCGCGGGATGGAGAAGTCGCGGTTGCCGTCGATCTGCGGCCCCACATAGAGCAAACTGGCATCCAGGCTGAGATCGTCCGTCGCCTGCCAGTCGGCACTGACGCTGGCCTTGTGACGCGGCCGCCGCAGCAGGGCCAGCTTGGTTCCGGCATCCAGCGCGTCGGTATAGGTGTAATCGGCGCGCAGGGTCAGCCTATCCAGCGCCTTCCAGGCGATGAAGCTTTCCACCCCATCGGTACGGGCGCGGCCCACATTCATCAGTTGGAACGCCGGCGCCGGCCCCGAGACGATCAGGTTCCTGACATTGTTCTGGAACCAGGTGACGCCGCCGGTGACCGCACCGCCCAAGAACGACTGCTCGATACCGACATCATAGCCGAAGCTGGTTTCCGGCTTGAGATTGGCGTTGCCGCCGAAGGTGCCGTAAAGCTGCTGCAAGGCAGGCGCCTTGAAACCGCTGCCGGCGGTGGCTTTCAGCTTGGTGCCGGTGCTTTCGATCACCCAGGCCGGCGCCACATGCCAGGTTGTCCTGTCACCGAACCGGCTGTTGTCGTCATAACGTACCGACACGCTGTTATAGAGACCGGAGCCGAAATCCGACTGCAGTTCGGCGAAACCGGCATTGGTGGTGATGCCGCGCGACAAAGGCGATGGAAAACCGAAAGACAGGCCCGGATGCAGCGCATCGCGCGCCGTTTCCGCCCCAAGCACGACCGTCTGGCCATCCATCACCCGGACATTGCCCTGCCAGTCCAGCTTCACACGATCGCCGATCTGGCGGCTGTCGCCATTGTCCGGGTCTTGGGTGGCGCTGATGGTGTGGCCATAGGCCAGTCCCAGGGTCTGGTCCAGGCGTCCGTCCCACAACACCAGATGGGCGGTACCGCGGGTCTGGTATTGCAAGGTCTCGATGCGGGTCTGGGTGGGCGACGGGAAAGAGGTGAAGGTGGTGAAATCGAAGGCATCGCCGGTGATCTTGCCCAGGCTGTTGGTGTAGCGCCCCACCAGGCCCAAATCGAAATTCTCCGCCACGTCATAGCCAAGCTTCAGGCTGGCGGTGACATTGTCGTAAAAATCGTCATGACTTTTTTCGCCGGGCTGCAGCAGGTTCAGCGGCGTCACCGGCGTGGCGCCCGAATGGAAATGCTGCACACTGGCGGCATAATGGAAGTCGCCTTCCGAACCCGACACCGAACCGCGCTGGTTGAAAGTGTCGAAGCTGCCGCCTTCCGCATCGGCGCTGAGCTTCAGCGGTCCCTCGCCGCTCTGGGTGATGATATTGACCACGCCGCCGATGGCATCGGAGCCATAGAGCGCGCCCTGCGGCCCACGCAGCACTTCCACCTTGGCGATGTCGCCCGCCAGCAGCTTGGAGATATCGGCCGCACCGCTGGGCGTGGAAGGATCGGCCAGGTCGATACCATCCAGCAGCAGCTTGACGTGATTGGGATTGGTGCCACGCACGAACAGCGAAGTCTGTCCCCCGGCGCCGCCGCTCTGCACGATATCGACGCCCGGCACATTGCGCAGCACATCGGGCAGCGAGCGCTGCTGGCGGGCCTCGATATCGGCGGCGGTGATCACGGTGACACTGCTGGCGACTTGCGAAACGGGCGTGGGGATGCGGGTGGCGCTGACCACCACGTCTTCGTCATTTAAAGAGGTTTGCGCCAAAGCCGGCGCAGCAAGCGCGATCAAGGCAACGGAAGAAAAAAATGCGGACTTCATCAAACGTCTCCTGGCTCAGGAGGCGTCACGCGGTCTTGTCAAAAAAGGCTTTCGGCCCCCGCATGGCGACTCCAACTTCGTCGCCACAGCGGTTCACCCCGCTGCACCCCGCTCACCCCGGCGGACTGCAAGACGACGGTGCGAGGCAGGTTTCCTGGCTAGCCGGATCAGCACCTTGGCCCGTCTTCCCAAGACCCCATTGGAAACAGGGCCTAAGTGACTTTTATGAGGCGGTTCGGCTTGTGCCTTACGCCTCTGGACCAAAGCTCACCGGCGACAGTTGCGGGGGCAGCCGCGGCCTTTTGATTGGGCGGTCCGGCTCTCGCCTAACGCCCTCTCCCGCGTTCCCTACACCTTGCACCTGGACGGGCTTATGGGACCGCGTGTGCGGTCCGTCAAGAGCACCCTTTGCAGGGGCGACATAGCTGACAGGCGTCATCTGCTTGCGCTAGGCTCCGCCGCCAAATTCAAGGAGATTGTCCATGCCGCTCGGTATCAATGACACCGCCCCCGATTTCACCGCCGACTCCACCGAAGGCAAGCTGCACTTCTATGACTGGGCCGGGGACAATTGGGTGCTGTTCTTTTCCCATCCCAAGGATTTCACGCCGGTCTGCACCACCGAGCTGGGCGCCGTCGCCAAGCTGAAACCGGAATTCGACAAGCGCGGCGTCAAGGTGCTGGGCCTTTCGGTGGATCCCGTAACCAATCACGAGAAATGGGCCGCCGACATATTGGAGACCCAGGGTACCGCCCCAAACTATCCCATGATCGGAGACACCGACCTCAAGGTCTCCAAGCTCTACGGCATGCTGCCCGCCGATGCGCCCGGTACATCGGAAGGCCGTACGCCCGCCGACAATGCCACGGTGCGCAATGTCTTCATCATCGGGCCGGACAAGAAGATCAAGCTGGTGCTGGTTTATCCGATGACCACCGGGCGCAATTTCGCGGAGATCGTGCGGGTGATCGACTCCATGCAGTTGACCGCCAAGCACAAGGTGGCGACGCCGGCCGACTGGAAACAGGGCGGCGATGTGATCATCACCGGCGCGGTCAGCAACGAAGACGCCGCCAAGATCTTCCCCGGCTACAAGACCCACAAGCCCTATCTCAGGACCACGCCGCAGCCTCACTGATATCCAAGAATATTGGCATGAACGCGCTGCTTGAGCGTATCGGCCTGGAATGGCCGATCTTCCAGGCACCCATGGCCGGCACCTCCACGCCGGCCATGGCGGCGGCCGTGTCCAATGCAGGCGCGTTGGGCGCGATCGGGGTGGCGGCCGAGACGGCGGAAGGCGCGGGGCGCATGATCCGCGCCACAGCTACGCTGACCAACCGGCCCTTCAATGTGAATGTCTTTTGTCACCGGCCCGCGGTCCCCCATGCCGAAGTGGAAGCGGGCTGGATCGCGCGGCTGAAGCCGGAATTCGCCGCGCTGGGCGCGGAGCCGCCCCCCGCCTTGCGCGAGATCTACCAGACGTTCCGCGGCAATGCCGCCATGACAGCGCTGCTGTTGGAGACGCGCCCCGCCATCGTCAGCTTTCACTTCGGCCTGCCGGAGGAAGACCAGCTCCGGGCGCTGAAACAGGCGGGCATCATCCTGTTCGGCTCCGCCACCAGCCTTGCGGAAGCAAGACAACTGGCCGATGCCGGCATCGATGCCATCGTCGCCCAGGGTTACGAGGCGGGTGGCCATCGCGGGTTGTTCGATTATCAGTCCCATGACGACCGGTTGGCCACCTTTGCTCTGACCCGGCTTCTGGTGCGCAATTTCAACCTGCCGGTGATCGCGGCGGGTGGGATCATGGATGGCGCCGGCATCGCTGCGGCGCTCAGGCTGGGCGCCGCCGCGGCCCAGATGGGCACGGCCTTTGTCGGCTGCCCGGAATCCTCGGCCGACCCGGGTTATCGCGCTGCGCTGGCCAGCGACGCCGCCCATCACACCACCATGGTCCGCGCCATCTCCGGGCGCCCTGCCCGCTGCCTCGCCAACCGTTTCACCAGACTGGCCGAAAGCGTGCCGGACGTGGCGATCCCCGACTATCCCATCACCTATGATCTGGGAAAGGCGCTGCACGCCGCCGGCAAGGCCAAAGGCGAATTCGGCTTCGGCGCGCAATGGGCGGGCCAAGGCGCGCCATTGTCACGGGCCATGCCGGCGGGGGAGTTGGTGCGGGTGTTGGCGAAAGAGTTGCAGGGTGAGCCGGGATAAGCGAAGTTGCCCGCAAAGCCTCAAGTTTCAATGAGCGCTCTATAATCACTGTATGGTGCGCACGATAACGTGACGCATGACAACTCTTCCTGCGAAATCCTGAAAGTTGCTCGCGAAGGACCATTGCTGCGCAACGCCTCGCCTCGCAAGGGTCACCCTTTGCGCCCTAGCGTCTGCTGACTAGTTCGGTATGTTCCGGGATTTGGTCTTCAGCACGCCGAGTATGGCTTCACCGATGCGCGCGGTGCGATAATCGGCAATGGTCTTGCCCACCCCGGCGCTTGCCTTGTCGGTCGGAAATCCGCCTGCGCCACTGGGGTCCTTTGAACGGTCGCCGGTTGCGACCGCTTCGAGGAATTTCGATGAGGGCGACTGGGGAAGACGTTCAAAGCCGGGCCGCACCATATCGGGCCGGAAATGCAGCATTTGGCTGACCTCCGAGCCATCTGCATGGGTGGTAAAGGCAGGCTCCGCGCCGCTGCCTAGAAGCTTTGTCAGCATCTCGACATTCAAGCCCTTGCGGATCGGCAGGATGTGGCGGTCGGGCGCGACCTTTACGCGCTCAAGCCGTTCGCTGTCGATCAGCGCATAGGCCTGCAACCCATTTACTGTCCGGTTGGCCTGCATGACGGCGCGTGCCATGGCCTCGATATGGGGGCCTGCAAGATGGCCGCTCAAAAGGAATATCCGGGTGATCCCATTGTCGTGCAGCGAGCGCATCAGGTCCACATAAAGCGCGACAAAGGTGTCGGCCCTCACGGTAAGGCTGCCGGGATACATGTAGGTTCCGTCACGCTTCATGTCGCCCGACTCGGATGTGATGCCGATATTGAGAGGCGGTCCGATCACCGTATCAAAGCCGACGCGGCGTAGGAATTGGGCGACTTCCGAAAGTTGCGCCACGCTTTCAATGGTATCGGTGGCCAGTGGCAGATGAGTGCCATGTTCTTCAATCGCGCCGACCGGAAGCAGCATGATATCCGTCTTCGCGACTTTTGCCGCGAATTCGGGAAACGTCATGTCCAACATCGTGGGATGGGATTTGGCCGGCTGGGCATCTGCGGCGCCCGCGCCCATCAGCAGCGCCAAGCCTGCGAAAATCACCGTGCATTTCAAGCGTTGTGACTTAGTCCTCATATGTATCAACCCCAATTTATTATCCCACTCGATGTTCATTGTGTTGGCGCGCTTAGACTTTGCAGACTTCCGCGGCGTAATCGTCAGCATGGCGATGTCCGGCGGAGCCCGGTCTCGCGCCTCGAAAGAGATAAAAACTGGACTTTTCCACCCCCACCCGGGTTGGCGGTGCAAACTCGGTCGCGGTCATGGCTCCTCCGTGTCAAGGCATACGGCGGCGTTATAGGCGGGGCGAACAGCCAAGCAGTGGTAAGGAATGGACATTTCGCGCGTCTTGCGGGATGTCGGATTCTTACCACTGCGGCTCTGGGCCAAGGTGATAGGCTGATGTAGGAGTATTCCATGGGCATCCAGGAGTTTCGCGCCAGCCGCGCCACCCGTCATCTTGTTCGCGCCTACCGGGTGATTCATTTCGACCTGACGCGAGTCCAGACCGCGTCGGTAAAATTCGTCCCAGCTTCGCCCGATGCATGCCTGAATTTTGCTCTTAGGGAGAAGATCGTAGCCGCCGAATATCCAGACGGCCGGCGCGGCACCGACGCGGAGTGCATGCTTGCGGGCGTGCATGACCTTCCACCCGGTGCCCGGTGCCCAAGAATATGCTGTTGCTCCAGATCGCCATTCAACCTGGCGTCGTGCAGCGACTGACCGGAATTTCCGCGGAAGCTCTGTATAACCAGCATTTCGATGCCGGTGACGTGTTTGGCCCGGAGGTGCAGCGGACTCACCGCCGCCTCCAAGAGGCAAAATCCTATGTAGAGATGATTGCCATAGCGGATTCCTTCATGGCCTGGCTCGGCCGCCGACGGCACTCCGGCAGGGACTTTGATACGCCTTTGCGGCTGTTGCGGGAAAACCCAGGAATTTCGATCGACTGGCTGGCGGACCAGACGTCGCTGAGCCAGCGCCAGTTTGAGCGTCGCTGCCTTGAACATACGGGCATGACGCCGAAGTCATTCGCCCGTCTGTCGCGCTTTTCCCGCGCCTTCAACCTGCGGCTCTCGCGTCCGGAGCGGGATTGGCTGAGCATCGCGGTGGATTGCGGCTACTATGATTATCAGCACATGGCCCGGGATTTCCAACAGTTCATGGGCCAAACCCCGGCCCGGGTCTATGCGATGCAAGGCACCTCTCCCGAACGCCTGCTGGGCGTACCGTTCAAATTCCATATCAGCTACCCGGACCCCCGGGAGGAGTACGCACCGGCGGGCCGTTAGAGCAGCAAGGGATTTTCCAGCCATTTGTATTTGGAATAGCGGCCTCGCTTGTCCCACCGCGCATCGGCCCAGGCGCCCCCCAAAAGCCCGCAATATCGGCGGCAGCGCAGTCGGCCTCGCACATTCTGTGAAACCGAACGGCTGATTAAGCAAGGAATGCATGAGAATGACCGCTTGGGTCAAGTGAGGGCATCCGGGCAGCAAACAGAGTCCGTATTTTGCTCTCCCTTATGGAAAGGGAACGCCTAGAGGCTTGGCTGGTTCTTCGCCCGCTTCTTCCACTTGTAGAAGACAAGCGAATTCTTCCAGAAATACTTCTCTGCCGCGGCGCGCGAGCGGGTGGCGAAATAGGCCCGCGCGATATCCACGATCTGGGCCGGAGTGGCGGTGCCCCAGCTGTTGGGCCAGTCGCTGCCGAACACCACCCGGTCCTCGCCGAAACTTTCCATCAATTGGTCCAGCCGCGCCTTGTGAGCGGCAAGGCCGCGCGCCTTCATGGAGCGATGATCGATCTCCGACAGCTTGGCCCAGATATTGGGCCGGCCGTGAATCTCCTTCAGCACCGCGTCATAGGCGCCCTGCTGCTGCGGCGTGGGATCGAAGGACGGCAGGTGATCCAGCATGATGCGCAGATTTGGGATCTTGTCGTTGATCCGGATCATCGCCTGCATCAGCTCGACAGTGGGATTGGCGCTGTCCATCACCTGATCGGCATCGGCGACGCGCTTCAGTCCATCGATGAATTTGGGATCGTCGATCTGCTTGGAGACGTCGCGATTCCAGATATTGCCGCAGCGTATCCCCAGGAACAGCGGGTCCTTGCGGAAGCGGGCATAGATTTCGGCGAATTCGGGTTTTTCCGGCTCCAGATCGCCCACCGTGCCGACAAACAGAGGATCGGTGTGTTCCTGCTCCAGCACCCAGAGATTGTCCTCGATCCAGGGGCTGGCCTCCAGCTCGATGGCGCCGACAATGTTCAGAGGCTCGGCATAGGCGCGATAGGTGGAGGGCAGCGCCACGCCATTCTTCTCCTTGGCCCATTCCGGCGACCCGGCATAAGGCACGCCCTGGGGCCGGCGGGAATCGAACAGGTGCACATGGGTGTCGATGATGGGAATGTCGGCCAGCGGCGCCGCCGCTTCCGCGATCGATGCCCATAGCGCCGCCGCCGCGCTGCCCGCCAGAAAGTCCCGCCGCTGCATCATCTCACTTCATCCTTTCCAGGCCCAGCCTCTTCGTTTTATTCCGACACCGGCGCGGCACGCCCCATATCGGCGTCCTTCGCCTCCGGCCCCAGATACATCATGGTGGCGATCAGCAGCGCCGCGAAACAGGCCACCACCGCCAAAGCGAGCGAGTAATCCGAGAGGCCCAGGAAGCTTTTGCCGCTCTCGGCCAGCTCAGCCTGGAATACCGCGTTGATCGAGGCAATCAGATTGCCCAGTTGATAGACCGTACCCGCGAAAGTACCGCGCACCGATGGCGGCGACAGCTCGTTGAGGTGCACCGGCACCACGCCCCAGGCGCCCTGTACGCAGATCTGCATCAGGAAAGCTCCGAGGGCGAGCGTTACGGGCGTCATCGCCGAGGCCCAGAAATAGATCACCGGCAAGGCCAGCAGCGCCACCAGGATCACGGTGCGGCGGCGCCCCCAGCTCTGGCTGAGGGACGCAAAGGTCAGGCCGCCAACGATCGCGCCGATGTTCAGGACAATCGTGATCCAGGTCACGGTCAGGTCGTCGAACTTGTGCTGCACGCGCAGGAAGGTGGGATAGAGATCCTGGGTGCCGTGGCTGAAGAAGTTGAAGCCCGTCATCAGCAGGATGGCATAGACCGCCAGTTTCCAGTGCTTGCGGATGAAGGGTGTCATAAAGCCCGCCACCAGCAGCAGGGGCACGACCGCCGCCACGATATAGACAAGGCCCTCTTCCCGGCCGAAGCGGATCAGCACCGCGAGCATGGCGCTCAGGATCACGCCGACACCCACCAGGTGGATCAGGTGCTTAGACAGCTTGGTATCGGCGGGCTTGCGGAAGACCGGGGATTCATCCACCGCCAGCCAGATATAGGCCGCCAGCATCAGGCCAGGTATGAGCCCCACCATGAACATGCCGCGCCAACCGAAAGCGGCATAGACCGCGCCAAAGGCGATCGACGCCACCAGATAACCGGAGGGATAACCCGATTGCAGCAGGCCGGAGACGAAGCCGCGCGCCTTGGGCTGGATGGTTTCCATGGCCAGGCTCGCCCCGATACCCCAGATGCCGCCCATCGCCACGCCGAACAGGCCGCGCGCGATCAGGAACGTGGCCAAGGTGGGCGAGAAGGCGGTGGCGAAGCCGAACAGCGAATAAAGCACGATGTTCAGGATCAGGATGGGTTTGCGGCCGTAATCATCGGCCAGCCGCCCGAACAGGAAGGCGCCCAGCGGCCTGACCGCCAGGGTCAGGGTGACCGCCAGGAGGATGTCGGCCGCACTTTTGACGTTGAATTCCGTGACCAGGTCCTTGACCACAAAGGTCAGGACGAAGAAGTCGAAGGCGTCCAGGGTCCAGCCCATATAGGCCGCCGCCACCGCGTTGACCTGGCTGCGGGTCCACCCCTTGAGTGCGTCCAACGCCATCCGACAGTCCCCTGATGATTATTAGGGCGAGTATGCCGGGGTCAGGGGATTGAGCAACCCCCTAACCTGCTGACGCGGTGCAATAAATCGCTAGATGAGATCAATCTTGAAAACGGTGCCGCCGCTGGGGCTGTTGAGCGGCGGGAAGCCGGGCCGCGCATATTTCGCCTCGATCGGCCAGCCGGGATGCTCGCCGGCGTCCACGCCATAAAGTTGGCCGTCCAGCACGCAGACGTCATGCATGTCGCTGGAGCCGGGAACGAAATCCACGAACAGCACCGGCTCACCGCGCTTGATGTCGTATTTGATCAACCCCGGCGTATAGCCTTCATAGCCGGGCACATTGGGATTCTGGGTGCCATAGACCTGCCAGATGAAACCGCCGTCCACTTCGATGCCATGCAGCCGGTCGACATGGGCGGCGGGGAACATGTAATCGCATTCCCAGGTCACGGGATTCATCCGCAGCAACGCTTCCAAGCGGTTGGCCTGAATCCACAGCCGGCCGCCATCGGCATTGTCCCAGGCCAAGCCGTGGCAGGAGCCGCCATTGTTCTTGGGCCCGAAGGGAATCTGGCGATGACTGACGGTCTTGCCGCTCATGTCGGTCTGGAACACCCCCTCCACCGGCGGATTGGGCGGATTGTGCACCGAGGCGCCATTGGCGCCGCTCCAGATAAAGCCGTTGCCCACCGCCATGCCGCTGCAGTCCTCGCATTTGGTGACTACGCTCTGCAGCACCTTGCCCTTGCGGTCCAGCAGCCAGGCGGTTTCGGGGCCGCGGTCATGACGCTGCTGCTGCACCCAGAAACCGCGCCCCTGTGGATCCGCCGTGATGGCATTGGGCCAGCAGGGCGGCGTCAGAAACAGTTGCGTGGTCTTTGCCTTGCGGCGGGGCACCGCTTTGGGCTTCAGGCTCGCGAGCGTGCGGCCCAACTCGTCCGTCGCCTGTTTCTGCGCAAACGCCGGTGTCGCTCCCAGCGCGGCCGCAGCGATAAGAAATTCCCTCTTATCCATCAGAGCACTCCTCCCGCCGTGTGCCGTGTCCCAATCAAGTCTCAAACCAAATCGATCTTGCAGATATAGCCGCCGGTGGGACTGTTCAGTTCCGGAAAGCCGGCGCGCTCGAACTTCTTGTCGATCGGCCAACCCGGATGCTCGCCGGCATCGACGCCATAAAGCTGACCGTTCGACACGGTGACATCGTGGATGTCGCAGGAGCCGGGCACAAAGTCCACGATCTGCAGCACCTTGCCGTTGCGCGCATTGTATTTTATCAGGCCGGGCACATAACCCTCATAGCCCAGCTTGTTGGGGTCCTGGGTGCCGCAGACCTGCCAGATGATGCCGCCTTCGCGCGGATCGAAGGTAATGCCATGCAGGCGCTTGACCGCGCGCGTTACCGGAAAGATCACATCGGTCTCCCAGCTCTTGGCGTCGATGCGGATGATGGCTTCCATCCGGTTGGCATAGGCCCAGATCTTGCCGTTCTCCCAGCCCATGCCGTGGCAGGAGCCGCCGTCTTCCTTCGGACCGAAGGGCAACTGGCGGCGGCTGATCTGCTTGGAGTTCATGTCGGTCTGGAAAATGCCGTTGATCGGCGGATTGGGCGGGTTCTTCACCGAGGCGCCATTGGCGCCGCTCCAAATATACCCATCGCCCCAGGTCGCGCCGCTGGTGTCTTCGCAGTGCGTGGTGATCTCGTGCAGGACCTTGCCGCTCTTGAAGTCCAGCAGCCAGGCCTTTTCGGGTTTTCTGTCATGGCGCTGCTCATGGACCCAGAATCCCTTGCCCTCCTGCACCGAGATGCAATTGGGCCAGCTTGGCGGAGCGAGGAATAGCTGGGTGGTCTTGGCCCTGGTGCGCGGGATCGGCTTGGCCTTGCCTTCGCCACGCCGCCCCAGATCGTCCGTCATCTTGGTCTGCGCCAGCGCGGGCGTCGCAACCATGGCGGCGGCAACGGTGAGAAACTGTCTTTTGTCCATGTCTACCTCCCGAAACTCTGTTCTTGTTACCTGCCCTTCGCTATCGCTCCGGGCATTCGGCGAACGCGCCTCACTAGGGCAGGAATACCATCACGGCGGGACTTCCGATGCCTAGGAACTTGCCGGTGAATTTCGGCACGCCATTGGAATCCAGCCGGAAGGTGGTGAGATTGTCGGCGCTCTGATTCATCGAATAGAGGAACTTGCCGGCAGGATCGAGCGTCAGGCTGCGCGGGATCGTCCCCTCGGTATGGGTGTTGGCAACAAGCTTGACGCTGCCATCTCCCTGCACCGTCATGGTGGCGATGGTGTCGTGGTTGCGGTTGGCGCCGTAGAGATGCTTGCCCGCCTTGTCGATCAGCAATTCCGATGTGGTGTTGCTGCCCTCAAAGCCGGCCGGCAGGGTCGAAATGGACGTTCCCTTCTGGGTGAGCTTGCCGCCCGCAAAACCATAGACCGTCAGGCGCGAGTCCTGCTCCTGCTGCTGATAGAGGGTCTTGCCATCGGGTGAGAAGGCGAAATGGCGCGGTGCTGCGCCGGGCACCGACTTGGTCACCGACACCTGTTGCAGCTTGCCGCTATTGGCATCCAGCTTCCAGACAAAGATCTGGTCGCGGCCGGCATCGGCGCCCACCACATACTGGCCGGATGGATCGGGCAGGATCATATGGCCGCGCGAGCCGTGCGGCTCCATGCCGCCGAACATGCCCTTGGGCTTGTCCTTAGCGTTGTAGACGCCCATCGGGCCATCAGGCTTCACGACATCGGTGGCGGCGCCCAGGCTGCCATCCGCCTTGATCGGGATCACCGCATAACTACCGCCGGTGTAGTTGGCGACGAACAGAAATTTCCCCGACGGATGAATGCTGACATAGCAGGGGATGGAGCCGCCGGAATCCACCACATTGAGCTGCTTCAGCGCGCCGGTGGCGGCGTTCACCGCAAAGGCGGTGACCGAACCGCTCTTGGCAGCACCGTAGGTGTCGATCTCATTTACGGCATAGAGGAATTTGTGATCGGCCGAGAGCACGATCCAGGACGGCGATAGTGTCTTTGCCATCAGCTTGAGATTGGACGGCGCGCCACTGGCCTCGTCGATGTCGGCCAGATAGATGCCCTCGCCATCGCCGCTGCTGCGCGCGGCGGCGGGGTCCTTGGTGTAGGTGCCGATATAGGCGCGGGCGGCGAAAGCGGCATTGGCCGAGCCCAGGATCAGGGCAGCGGCCGCGACAGTGGTGAGGAATTTCATGTTTCTCTCCTGGAGTTTTTCAATTGTCCGGCAGCGCACCGGTTTTCACTTCAATTCACTTATGGCAGAAAGACCATCACGGCTGGAGCGTTCACCGCCAAAAACTTGCCGGTAAAGCGCGGCACCCCATCGAGCTGAATGCGGAAGGTGGCGATGCTGTCGGCCCGCAGGTTCAGCGAATAGAGGAACTTGCCGCCGGGATCGATGGTCAGGCTGCGCGGGTGTTCGCCCTCGGTCGGCGTGTTTGCAAGTTTGGTGGCAAGTCCGTCCGCGCTCACCGCGAAGGTAGCAATGGAATTGTGGGTACGGTTGGCGGAATAGACGTTCTTGCCGCTGGCGGAGACCAGCAGGCGCGATGCCGAGCCGCTGCCCTGATAGCCGTCCGGCAAGGCCGAGATGCTCCGGCCCTTGGGTGTGAGCTTGCCGTCTGCGAAGCCATAGGTCGTCAGGCGGTCATTATATTCGCCGATTTGATAAAGCGTCTTGCCGTCGGGTGAAAAACCAAAATGGCGCGGGGCTGAACCTGCCAGCGCGTTGGTGACCGAGACCTCCTGCAGCTTGCCGGTACCAGTGTTGAGCCGCCAGACGAAAATCCTGTCGCGACCGGCATCGTCGCCCACAACATACTGGCCGGATGGATCACTGGCGATCATGTGACCGTGGGTGGGACGGTTCAGCGCGGCTGGCCCCTGCCCGGGTGGCGCGTCCACCGCACTGGCGGAGCCAGCCAGCCCGCCCGGCTTCACGACGTCGCTGGCTTCTCCCAGGCTGCCGTCCGGCTTGATGGGAAGAACCGAGAAACTTCCGCCGATATAGTTGGCGACCAAGGCGAATTTTCCGGAAGCATGGATGCTGATATAGGCGGGACCGGCGCCACCCGAATCCACAGTGTTGAGTTTCTTGAGCGCGCCGCTTTTCGTATCGACCGCATAGGCGGTCGCCGAACCGCTCTTGTTGGGGCCATAACTGTCGATCTCATTTGTCGCGTAGAGAAACTTGTGGTCGGCCGACAAGGCAAACCATGACGGCGACCGATCCTTCGCCACCAGCTTGAGACCCGATAGTGCGCCGGTGACATCGTCGACATTCGCCAGATAAATGCCTTCACCTCTCCCATTGGCGTAGGCGCGCGGGTCGGCCAGATTGGGCGTATAGGTCCCAATATAGGCACGCGCGGCATAGGCGGGATCGCCAAACAGGGCGGCCAGTGCCGTGACAGCTACGGTGGCCCGAAGGAATTTCACCGGCATCTCCTTTTGAAATCAATTGCCATTTAAATTTTCAGGCAGCGCGAAGACAAGGATCGTATTGCCGTTGTTGGGATGATGAATGCCCGGCAGCAAAGTGGTGGGCTTGCCCACCGGACTGCCGCCGCCAAGGCCGCTTTCGATAGCGATATATTGCTTGCCGTCCACGGCATAGCTGACGATATGGCCTTGCGCGCTGGTGGGAAGCCGCGTCTGCCACAGGGTGCGGCCCGTCGCCGTCTCGAAGGCGCGCACCCGGCGGTCGAAATCGCCGACAAAGCCCACGCCACCATCGGTGGTCAGCACCCCCGTTAGGAACGGCGCCTTCTGCTGGAAGCTCCACAGTGCCTTCATGGTGGTGGTATTGTAGGCGGCCAGCTTGCCCAGATTGCCGTCGGTGCCGGGCATCTCGAACAGCTTCTGCGAGCCGGCATCGCCGCCCACGCCGATCTTCTTCTCCATCGGTTCGGCCCGCATCATGACGCAACTCTGATGCAGCGGGATCACCATCAGGTCGGTCTTGGGATCGTAGGAGGTGGCCGGCCAGTCATGCCCGCCCGCCGGTCCGGGGCAGGAGGAAATCCAGTCGCCGATCTTGGCTGCCTGCACATCCTTGCGATAGGTGGGGATGCCCGTTTTGGGATCGATCTTGTCGAAAACATTCTGGAACACGGTCTGGGCACTGTCTTCATACTGGCCGGTGACGCGATTGAGCTTCCACAAGACGCCCACCTTGCCGATGGTCAGCACATCCTTGCTGGCACCGTGATCCACCAGCACGCGCTCGAACACTTCATCCAGGTCGAAATTCTCGCCCGGCGCGTGACTGTAATACCATTTGAGCTTTCCGCTATCGGGGTCCAGCGCCAGGGTGGAATTGGCATAGAGCGTCGCGCCCGCGCCCGAGGCGCGGCTGGCGCGGGTCCAGGGCTTGGATTGCGCCGTGCCCCAATAGGTCGTGTTGAGATCGGGATCATAGGTGCCCGCGATCCAGGTCTCGGCGCCTTGGCGGAATTCGTCGGCCAAGTTGTTCCAGGTGTCGCCACCCGGCTCGCCTTTCAGCGCAATGGTCTTGAAGCGCCAGGCCACCTTGCCGGTGTTGGCGTCATAAGCGCTGATGAAGCAATGCTTGGTCTCATAACGGTTGCAGTAAGTGAGGCCCACCAAAATCTTGCCGCGGATGGCGATGGCGCCGCCCGTGTTGCTGTAACCTTCCTTCGCGTCCTCTATCACCGACTGCCAGACGATCTGTCCGGTCTTGGCATCCAGGGCATAAAGCTTGGCGTCGGTGGTGGGCACGAACACCTTGTCGCCATAGAGCGCCAAGGACCGGGTCGCGCCATAGGCGCGGGTGGGCGCGGGCCCGATGCGGTTTTCCCAGATCAGTTCGCCGGTTTTGGCGTCCAGCGCCTGCACCGTGTTGGCGGTGTTGGAGAGGAACATGATCCCGTCATGGACGATGGGGGTGACCTGGGCGGCACCGCCGTCATTCATCGCCCAGGACCAGGCGAGCTGCAGACCCTTTACATTCGACGCATTGATCTGGCTGAGCGGAGAATGACTCCAGCCTTGATAATTGCGCCGGTACATCAGCCAGTCGCCATCCTTGGGATGGGCCAGCATGGCATCGGTGACCGGATCGTAATTCGGCAAGGTGCCTGCCACCGTCAGGCCGAAGCGGGTCTGGGGATAGAAGGTGGCGGCCCGCGGTGCCCCGCCTTCCCCGCCACGTGCTGGAGCCCGTTCTTCCGCCGCCATCGCAGCCGGCGTCTTGCCGTCGGCAATGGTGTTGATCTTGATGCTTTCGCTGCCGGTCAGCGCCTTGCTGCCGGGTTGCGCCCCATTGGCCGCAAGAACATAGGCCACGATCTTTCTATAGGTGTCTGGATCCAGGCTGTTGCCATTGCCATACGGCATCGACGCCTTGACCAGGTTATAGAGTTCATCGCTGGACCGGTTGCCCCAGGCGGCAATGAAGGTGGTGCCGGCCAGCGGCGGGGCTTCGCCGGCGCCTTTCAGTTCCGGGCCGTGGCAGGCCGCGCAATTGGCGACATACAAAGCACGGCCAGCACGCGACTGGTCGATCGTAAATGGCCCCTGCTCCAGCGCGATGGCGCTGGCGCCCAGCAGCCCCGCAGCAAGAACCGTGCTGCCCAGAAACGTCCTTTTCATCGGCTGCTCGCCTTTTGCGGCACATCGAATTGCGGCAGGAAGCCGGGACCGGCCACCGGTACATCCTCGCCGGCAAAGGGATAGGGCGGCAACAGCCAGCCGGTGAGATTGCCGTCCGGCGCCTTCTCGCTGTCGATCTGGACATAGAAGTGTCCGGCCCGCAGATCCTTAAGCTGGCTGGAGGTGAGCTTGATGCTGGCCCAGATGGTGCCGGCGGTCCCCGGCGAAACGGTCAGGTCGAATGCCTTGGGCCCGGGAATGCCGATCCCCGCCCCGTCATACAGCGCCGCGGTGGTGACACCGGTGGCCAGTCCGGTGAAATTTCCGCTGACGGAAAGAATGTTGCCGTCCCACTGCACCAGCGCCCTGCCCTCGCCGGTGATGTTGATGCGGGTGCCGTCGGTCAGGGGCGAAGGCGACAGCCGGGTCTCGAAACTTTCACCCCAGGCAGGTGAAAAAGCAGGAGCGATCGCCAAAAGCGCTAGGATGCAAATGCCAACCCGTCGCAAGAGACCCCCGGATTCTTTTAATAGGGCGGGAGTCCTAGCACGGCCTTTCTGCCCGCCCAAGCCTGTGCAATTGCAGCAAAAAGGGCGCCAGCAAAAGCTGGCGCCCTTATCGTTCACGCTGACGGCGCGAGTATTACAGATTCCCCCGAATACCGATGATGAAGTAGCGGCCCATCAGGTCTTCGCCGATCGGGGTGTTGATGCCGCCCGGGTTGCTGCTCGATCCGATGACATCCGGGGGGATGGCATTGAAGGCATTCTGCACGTTGAAATATGCAGACATGGTCGTACCATTGTCGAAAGTGATCCGCTTGGAGAGGGTGAAGTCCATGGTGCTGAAACTGCCGACATAGTTGTTGGCATAGAAAACCTGTCCAGTCCCGTAAACGCCGTTCTTGGTCAGGCCGCTGAACCAGTGCCACGCGGCATCCACGCTCCAGTTGCCCAGCGTGTAATCGCCGATAATCGTGGCATGGCCCTTCTGGCTGGGGACTGTGCCACCGACGCCAAACCCGTATTGGAGCGGAGCGCCCTGGAACGTCGCGGAGGTGAGCACCGGAGACACGTTCACCAGGCCACGGAAATTGAACTGGCCCGCCAGACTGTCGTCGATATCGGCCATATCGAAATTATAGTCGATCTCGTAATCCTCGCCCTCGGTCGAGGCAAACGCGACGTTGAGGTTTTGGCTCAAGATCGCCGTGGGATAGTTGGCCGGCGTGGTGTTGGTGTAGGGGAACGGCCGGATATACAGCGAGCAGAAGGGCGAGGTACCGCCGGAGGCGATACATAGATTCGCAATAATTGGACTGTTGCCGCTGATGGTGCCGATCGCAGCCTTGACCTTGATGTTGTAGTAGTCCACCGAAATGGTCAGGCCGGGAATGAAGCTCGGTGTCAACACCACGCCCGCCGTATAGGTGCGCGACGTTTCCGGCACCAGTTTGGGGTTGCCCTGGGTGATGACTTGGACGCCACCTGGATTGAAGTTGGTCAGGGGATCCGTAAAACCCGCGCTGCTGGAGACCTGGGGTGAATACAGATCGTTCAGTGTGGGGGCACGGATGTCGACGGACGTCGTGCCGCGGAAGCGGACACTCTCGTTCACATGCCAGTCCAGACCGGCCTTCCAGGTCTCGACCGAGCCGGAGATGCTGTAATTGGTGTAGCGGCCCGCAAAGTCGGCGTTCAAGCTCTGAACCAAGGGGACATCCTTGAGGAGCGGGACACCCACTTCGGCAGAGAATTCCCACACATTCTCCGAGGCCGTGACGGACGGCAGGGTGTTGTTGTCCCACAAGGTCTGGGTAACGCTGGCCTGATTGGTGACGAAGCCCTTGCCGGCGGCGTTGCCGCAAAGGCGCAGGCCGGTGCAATTGACGAGCGCGGTCGGCGAGGCATTGGAATCGATGGTGTAGTCCAGCCAGCGCATTTCGCCCGCCAAGGCCACCTTGACCGGCCCGGCCGGCAACTGGAAGACCTCGCCCGAAATGTCGGCGGCGATATCGTCCATGATGTTGGTCTCGGAGAAATGGGTGGTTCTGCCCCAGTAATCATTTTGCTGATCGGTCGTCACGTTGTAGCCGAAGGTGTTGATCGGCACGCAACCGGGATAGAGATCGCCAAATTGCGCGATCGCCGCCGCCGTGTTGTTCCAGCACTTTATCTGGCCGTTATCGAGCACCGCGTCCTGCGCCGCGTCGTGGAACTGGTTGTTGCCGTTATGGATGCCGGAGGTCGACAGACGGGTTTCGCCGTGGGTGTAATGCGCGTCCCAGGCAAAATCGCCGAACGCCACGCCGTTTATACCAGTGGTCGAGATGATGTTGCGCGTGACGTTGTTGGTCGCGCGCACGCGATTGGGTGCGTTGTACCATTCCGACACCGTGAAGGTATTGCTGCCGTCAGTCGCCCAGTTGGGGTTGGTGGCGCTGTTGTCGCCCAGCAAAGCCCGGGTGGCCGCCGGGAGTAAGGGATTGTTCTTGAAATAAGTGATGGTCTGGCGGCTGCCCTCTTGCTGCTCAGGAAAGAAATAGTTGAAAACATTGGCCTGGGCGAGCGAGATCTGGGTGAAGAAACTGGTGTCGCTACTGAGGTTATAGCTGAAGCGGCCGAACGCCGTGGCGTTGCGGGTGGCGCCAAAGATCGACGTGTTGTTCACATGGGCGCAGGTGACACAGCCCTGTGCGATCGCGGTATTGGGCGACGATGAACCGGGCGTCACAGGTATCACGCCGTAAAAGATAGGCGTGGGTATGCCGGGCTGGCCGAACTCATAACCGTTGACCGAACAGGCCAAGGAAAGACCGCTTGCGGTGCTATTGCAGCCGATCTTGCCGGCCTGCGTTGAGACCGTCTGGCCGGCGCCTAGGATATTGGTGACCGGCACGGTCGCGTTGGCGCCGCTATTGTAGGAGCCCAGAGCTTCCGCGCCGGACGGACGGGATTCCTTCCGCACACCGTCCTGAGCTTGATATTGGATCGAGCCTTCGATATGGCCCCTGCCGCCGAACAGGTCAGTGCCGGCCGCCACATTCGCCTTGTATTGGAAGCCATCCTGATAGGTCGAAATTCCGGAATTCAACTCGTACTTGATGCCCGAGAAATTCTTGTCGAGGATGAAGTTGACCACGCCGGTGATGGCGTCGGAACCGTACACCGACGAGGCGCCGGCGGTGACGACGTCCACACGGCTCATCAGTGTCTGCGGCAGGGTGCTGATATCGACGCTGCCATTCTGGTTCGCGGCCGGAAGGCGCATGCCATCCAACAGGACCAGGGTACGTTGCTGGCCGAAATTGCGCAGATTGAGGAAGGAGCCGCCGGTGTTGCCGGCGGCGCTGCCGGCGTTGCGCTGGGTCGCATTGTTAATGAAGGCCGGCAGCTTGTTCAGGGCGTCCGACAGGTTGGTGGGAGTAGTCGCCAGCAACTGCTCGGTGCTGACGGCGGTTATCGGTGTGGGAGAGTTGGCGATATCGGAAATGACGCGCGAACCGGTAACGACCACGCTTTCCACGGAGCCCTCTTGCGTACCCCCCGCCTGCGCCACCTGCTGGGCGTAGACCGGTGCGCTGAACAGACTGGCAAGTAGTGCAAGTACCGATACGGTGGATTTTGAATCGCGAAGCATGACTTCCCCCTTTGTGTACCGGCGTCTTCTCCGCCGGCTTTTTTGATTATGGCGGGAGTCCTAGCATGGCCCTCTCGTCTGCCCAAGTCTGTGCAGGTGCAGCAAAAAAAAGGAGCGCTCCTTTCGGAGCGCCCCTTGAATGAGTCACGAACTGGCGCGGCTCGCGCTTACAGATTGCCGCGGATACCGATGGTGAAATAGCGGCCCATCACGTCTTCGCCTGTGGGGATGCCGCTAAAGATGGACCCAGGGTTTCCGGACGATCCGAAGGTATAGGGCGGGACAGAGCCGAAGGCATTCTGCACGTTGAAATAGGCGGACATGGCCGTGCCGTTGTCGAAGGTGATCCGCTTGGTGAGGGTGAAGTCCGTCGTGCTGAAGCTGGTATAATAGGGCTGGGCATAGAAAGTCTGCCCAGGTCCGTAAACCTGGATGTTGGTCCCGCCACTGAACCAGTGCCACTGGGCGTCCACACTCCAATCGCCGAGCGTGTAATCGGCGAACAGCGTGGCATGGCCCTTGGGCTGGTTGGTGTATTTGAGCGGGGCGCCGATGAAACTGCTGGTGGTGTTCACCGGGGCCACATTCAGCAAGGCACGCAGATTGACCATGCCCGCCAAGCTGTCCATGACATCGGCCGTATCGAAGGAATAGTCGATCTCGTAATCCTCGCCTTCGGTCACATTGAACGCCGCGTTGAGTTTCTGGCTCTTGAGCAGGGTGGGATAGTTGGCCGGCGTGGTATTGGTGTAGGGGAAAGGCCGCACATACAGCGCACAGAAGGGCGACGTACCACCGGAGGCGATACAGAGATTGGCGATCGTCTGATCGCTGCCGCTGATGTTGACGATCGCGTTCTTGAGCTTGATCTGGTAGTAGTCCACCGACATCGTCAGGCCGGGAATGAAGCTCGGCGTCAGCACCACACCGCCCGTATAGGTGCGCGATGTTTCCGGCTGCAGGGCGGGGTTGCCGCCCGACAAGGTCTGGATGCCGCCCGGATTGAACTGGGTCAGGGGATCCAGGAAGGGCCCGCTGGCGGAGATCGTGGGCTGGAACAGGTCGTTCAGCGTGGGGGCACGGATGTCGACAGACGTCGTGCCACGGAAGCGGACACTGTCGTTCACATGCCAGTCCAGGCCGATCTTCCAGGTTTGCGCCGCGCCGGACACGCTGTAGTTGGTGTAACGGCCCGCAATGTCGGCATTCAGGCTCTGGACCAACGGAACATCCTTGAGGATCGGGATACCGATTTCGCCCGAGAATTCCCACACATTCATCGAAGCATGGGTGGACGGCAGGGTGTTGTTGTCCCACAAGGTCTGGGTAACGCTGGCCTGATTGGTGACGAAGCCGGTGCCGGCGGCGTTGCCGCAAAGGCGAAGACCGGTGCAATTGACCACGGCGGTCGGCGAGGCG
>Ga0163163_10000234_pt1 | contig 57018 bp, 32 predicted proteins | sample S65metaG_FD_119766 | JGI IMG/M metagenome (GOLD analysis project Ga0163163, IMG submission 119766) | Switchgrass rhizosphere microbial communities from Kellogg Biological Station, Michigan, USA - S6-5 metaG | ecosystem: Host-associated > Plants > Roots > Rhizosphere > Soil | place: USA... | reverse complement strand
TGCCGGCGAAGATGATGGTCATTTATTGATAGTTTCCGACGAGAACAGACTGGCTCGCCAGTGCCACCTGGTTTGTCACAAGCCCGCGCGTTGCATGAGGCTTCCGAGCACTTTCTCAGCTCCAAAATATTCGTTGGCAATTTCCGTAGCCGCTCGGCAATTGCCTTCGTAATCGCTCTCAATTGTATCAACGGCCGCCAGAATATCATCCGTAGTCTTGAATCCGAACAACCCTTTTCCGGTAGGGACGAACTTGCTGAAGCCGGTTTCCTGAGTAACGACGGGCCGACCAGCAGCCAGATAACACACGCTTCGATCGCTGAACCATCCAGTATTCGGTCGAACGTATTGATCCCGAGCCACCGTGAACTCAGCGCGGGATTGCTGAATATAAGCGCGATAGCGATCGGCATCGCGGGAAATCCCAACCGAATCGACTTGCCGCCACCCGTGTTCACGGAGCAGACGTTGGACATCTTCGCCCACTCCGGTGGCCAACTCAAAAATGCAATTCCGACGCCCCGGCAAATCCAGAAATTTTTCAAACTCACGGTCCTTGGTCCAATACCAGGTATCACCACGCCATTCGAGGTTTTTGCCTTTATTATGCCAGGTCGTGATGCTGGTATAGACTGAGCCTCCTGCCGGCCCATTGTTCCATAATTCAACTGCCACTGGTTGCCGCGTTGGCAGCCAGTGAAATCTTTCGATGGGAACATCGCAGTCGCTTGCGCCCAGATTTTCCCCGAAGGAGAAGAGAGTGTCGTGGGCGGCAAGCATTTTGATCATCCCCTCATCACCTTTGGCAACCTTAACCTGCGCAGCAAACGGGTCGGATTCCACGTAGATGCGGCGCTTGCATCCAAGGTGTTCTTCCCGGATTTCCTGTGCGCCAGTAACGTTCAGGAAGGCATCTGCGTCCCGGTAAAGCTGAAGGATTTCCGGTTCGGTCAGTCCATAGCACTTACCGTCCGGATAGTTTCCTCGAAATGCCCAACGTTCACCGAATCCATGCTTCTGAAGGACGGGCACGACTGTCTCCAGATTGCCACTGACATCCGGCGAAAACTCGTTGATGCGCGGGTCATAAATCCAACGTCCGGAATCCTCGATATAATAGGGATCATAACCGAGCCGCCGAAGTCCTATTAAATAGTGCAGAAACTGGTAAGTAACGCCTGCCAATGGGTACCAAAATAAAATCCCAAAAACCAGAATTTTGCCCTTAGGTTGTCGGATTGAAGACATAAATGAGCGTACGTTATCAGTGCGTCACTATTATTGTGGCACTATTCATCCAGTTTGCACGGGGCGTGCAGTGCCATCCGGTTCGATTTCGCGAATAATGCGGGCCGGGTTGCCGGCAACTATGCTGTAAGGCGGGACATCCGATGTCACGACGGAGCGCGCTCCGACGACGGCGCCTTTGCCAATGGTTACTCCGGGCAGGATACAGGAATCAAAACCGATCCAGACGTTTTCGCCAATGTGAATAGCTTGGGCCGCCACTTCCGCACAAGCACGTCTAGGCGAACGGTTAGGAACTTTCTGGAGTTCATTCCTGCGTTGGGTGGGATCGGATGGGACGCGATAAGTATCCATCAGTACAACATTCCATGAGATCAGACAGTAATTCCCGATGCTGATTTCAGAGTCGCAAATAATACGCGCTCCATTCATGAGCACATAGCTTCCAATCTTCATCCGTGCTCGTTCTCCAAAATCGAACATGACACCCAGGTAAAGTGACGTCCCCCGACCCACCTCAAGTGCATTGGTTTGCTGGCTCCGAAACATAACGAAACTATAAGTCGTCTCAAGGTAAGCGGTCGGATCCAGTAGCACGTTTTCAGGTACGATTCCCGAGTACCAGTCCCAGGGCAATTTGCGGTCAGCGGTCATGAGCGCGAATTACCCAGGACGAATAGCGAACGATAAATAAATCCCGGTTCCTCAACCCTAATGAAGCGACTGGATAACGGATTCGTCGAAAAATAAACGTGAAAGGTCATTCGGATTTCGCATCCAGGCCTTTGGATTTTGTGTCCGCTTGGCCGATGATTTGCGCTGGGTTGCCAATAACACGGCTGCGCGGCGGTATGTCCCGCGTTACCAGCGCGCCGGCTTCGATCCAGGAACCAGCGCCTATTCGAACGCCTTTCAAGATGGTTGCATTGGGGCCGATCCAAACATCATCTTCAATGATAACCGGGCGGCAGGGAATTTCAGGACGCGGCCGGTTTTCGCCCAGTGGCGAACAGGCAATCGCATCCAGTATGCGTTCGGCGGGCGCCAGCGGATGGAAATCCGTATCCGCAATGGTTGCGTTCCAGCCAATCACCACATAGTTGCCGAAGCGCAATTCCTGCTCGCACAAGAGGACCGCGTTGGTGAAATAGCAATAATTGCCGATCGTGATCCGCCCCTTCTGGCCCACGGCAAAATGGACGCCGTCCATGGTACAGTTTGCACCCATTACTAGAGCGGCGGATTCACGAGACTTGAACCGTTTGAAAGCATAATCAGCGGTAATCAGGGTGTTGAAGCCTGCAGAAACATTAGCCGGCAAAGTACCGTGCGTCCATTCACCGGCCTTCGGCGAGCTGGCATCTGGCTTACTTTCGAGATCCGGCATTGAAAGGGTTCTATCGAACTAAATCGTGGATATTATTGGGTGCGAACTCGATAAAATCGATTTTGGCCAATGGGCTCCGGATCGACGATTAATACATCCGCACCCGTACCCAGAAAGCTCGTCAGGTTAAGCCAGGGTCCCGGCAAAGATAGGCTGTATTCAACATCATGCATTTTCAGGAGTTCACTTTGAACTAAGAATGAGAACTGAGTGCCCTCTTTTTTCGGATTACGCAAAGCAATTATCGGGTAATGGAGCGTGGCAGCCTGCCATGTGACATTCCCGAAATCGGGATCAAAAAGTTGGCTAGCGGTGTATTTGACAACCAAGGTATTGTTCGAAGAAGCAGCGGAAAAATCGAGAGTATAAGTTGCATAAGTATTGCCGAACAAATTTGTGACAGAATCGTCTATAAACGGCGGTGCGCTAAAATCGCTTAAACTGGCTTCGAAATGTCCTCGAGCAGCAAAAACCCCCAGATAGACCTTCAACCGCTTAGGTTTTGTGTCTGCGGGCAATGACATTACAAAGCCGTTGCCAACACCATCCATATAAATGCCCGTTGTGGTGTTGTTGGCGATTAAAACAGGTGTGCCATTGGTCCAGGAAAAACCAACGCCGTTATCTGAAAATTGCGATGGAATCCCGCCCCCCAAGATGGAAACTCCGCTGATTTGGTTCCCACCGACCTTATGATTGAAACTATTAAAGCGAGACACTCCCCAATGGCCCCAATCCAGAGTCCCTTCGCCGCTCAAGTTAACAGCAACAGGAGATTGGGTCACGCTTCCCGAAAGTGATCCACCCCCGTTGACCACATAAAGGTTTACCGCTGCCGAGGTGAAAGTCGCATTTTGATTGTCGGTGGCGCGCACCGTGAGTGAATAATTGCCGACACCCACGTTTGTCCATGTAAAGAGGTACGGATTATTTGTGGTTTCACCTAACTTGACTGCTCCCTGGTAAAACTCGACTTTGGTGATATTCCCATCGCTATCGAAAGCATCAGCCTGGATTGAGACATTTGCTGATGCGGGAAAAACGGTTTGATTGGTTGGTGTCACGATGGATGCAAACGGAGGACTATTGCCTCCCACCAGGGTGGCGGCTTGAAGAGTTACATTGCCAAATTGATCAAACATTTCGACAACTCTATAGCGCAAAATCAAATTTTTGCCTGCTGAAGCTGCCCTATAACTTATGCTATACACCCCACTTGGGCCGTTGCCACTATTCTGCACCGAGCTATCAACATAGACGGGAGAGCTAAAATCACTCAGAAATGCTTGCAAATGCCCGCGTGCTCCAAATGTCCCCACATAGAGTTTAAGGATTTTGACTGTGGTATCAGCCGCTACCGCGAGCTCGAACCCACTATTCAGGCCGGCAAAATAAATCCCGGTATGAGTATCGGTAGCGCTCGAATTTGGTGTGCCCCCTATCCAGGAATATCCTTCGAAGTTATCGCTATAACTATATGGCTCCTGCGAGCCCAATTGTGAATAGTCTTGAATTTGCTGTGTCACCCCAGCTTTGTGGTCGAAACTGGCGGCAGTGAAAATTCCCCAATGCGCCCAGTCCGCCGTGCCTTCCGTGGCAAGATCGACGAGGCTCGGCGGTGTGGAGATCATGCCGGACAGTAATCCCTGCCCTGTGTAAACAAAGACCGAAATGCTCCCTGAAGAATTGGTTTTACCCAAATTATCCGTAGCCACCGCGGTTATGGAATGCTCACCAATCGCTGCATTGGTCCAGAGGAAATCATAAGGAGCGTTGGCAGTTTCACCCAATTTCACTTTGGAATCAAAGAACTCAACTTTTGTGATGAAACCATCATTGTCCATCGCGTTTGCTGACAAGGTTATGTTTGTCCCAAGGGAAAAGCTTGACTCATTTGTCGGACTGCTCAGCGAAACTACAGGGAGCTGATTCGGAGGCTGGAGGGCGGCAGAATGCAAGAGTACACGAGCCAGATTCTGATCATAATTGGTCTTTGATGAAAACTTGACAGTCAAGGTCTGTCCAGACGAACCCGCCGCGAAATCGATATCATAAACCCCATTGGTAACTCCGGAAACGCTATTAATCGTCGAATCAATCACATCAACAGCACTGGTGTCGCTTAGATGCGCCTCCAATCTCCCCATCGCCAAATAGGCTCCGACATAAAGTTTCAAGCGCCTCAGCGTGGTACTGGCCGGGGTCTGAATCTGAAAGCCATCGTTGAGCCCATTCACGCCGATAGCTGTAGTTGAACCTGCGACCGAGGAGGTCGGGGTACCATTCGTCCAGCTATACCCGACTCCAATTGCGTTATCCTGTTCAAGAGGATTGCTTCCTAGCTGGATAAAATTGCTAATCAGATTCGTAACAGGAAACTTATGATCGAAGCTGCTGGTACTCACCGTGCCCCAATGTGCCCAATCCAAAATCCCTTGTGCGCTGAGATCTATAGTCCCACTTGAAATGGGTGAAAAATTTGCAGTCAAAGTGGCCGCTTGAAGTTGAGGAATAACCTCTAATGCGACCGTCAGGAGAACGACGGAGAGAAAACAAGGTCCTGTCGAGCGAAAAAAGTTGTTACAACGAGATGAAGTCATGTTGTACGCTTTCCAAAGTGGTCAACATTCCCGTTGGCCACCTGTACGGCCATCCCTGCTGCGGTGACTAAGCAGCAGCAGCCAAAGGGCACGTCCTTGGATTCGGGACAACACCTCCGGCACAACAGTCTTTCGACCTTGACGGACAACTCCATGACTTCTTGCAACGGCAAAACCAGGCGCAAACTATCTCAATTCTCTTGTCTAAAAGCAAGCCAGAAGTACCTCACCCCTCGGATTTTCGGTCTGCGGTCCCGAACTGAAGCCTATGAAGCCCCGTATAAATCCCCCCTCGTTTGAGCAACTCGTCATGCGAACCACTTTCCGCCAAAATCCCCTTGTTCAACACTAGTATCCTTGAAGCGCGTCGAATTGTCGAAAGGCGATGAGCGATGATAAAGGTCGTGCGGCCTTGAGTCAGGCGCTCAATGGCTTGTAATAGGCTCTGTTCGGTTTCAACGTCCAAAGCACTGGTGGGTTCGTCCAGGAGTAATATCGGCGCATTTTTCAGCAGGGCACGTGCGATCGAGATGCGCTGCCGTTCACCGCCTGACAATGTCGCCCCGCGCTCTCCAATCACCGTGTCGTAACCCTGAGGTAGACGAAGAATAAACTCATGAGCATTGGCTGCCTTAGCCGCGGCTTCAATTTCATGTGACGTTGCTTGCGGCTTGCCGTAGGCAATATTTTCTCCGACCGAAATAGGGAACAAGAACGGCTCTTGCAGCACGATCGCAATGTTGTTACGGAGGGATTTTAAATTCAGGTTTTTCACGTTGTTCCCATCCACTAATACTTGCCCCTCCCACGGATCAAAAAAACGTGGCAAGAGGCTAATCAAGGTGCTCTTGCCGGCACCGGTGGCTCCAGCCAGTGCTATCGTCTCGCCCGGTTTTGCCTCCAAAGAAATTTCCCGCAACACCGGACGGCCTGGGTCGTAGCCAAACGTAACATTTTCAAAATGTACATGGCCATGCGGCGCTTCCAGAAGAGTTGCGCCAGGTCGATCCGCAACTTGAGTTTCTGTTTGTAAAACCTCCCACACTCTCCGGGCACTGCCGGTGGCTCCCTGGAGAGTCGAACTGGTGTACATGATCGCTTCCAACGGCGCATAGAGCGAACTCAGGTAAGAAAGGAATAGAATAATGATGCCTATATTGCTGAGAGGACCTGTCAGGGCATGCTGAGAACCCAACCACATCACCGCCGCAGTTCCCAGGGCAGTTGCCAGACCCATCAGCACCTTGAAACGTAGCTGCACTTGTGTCACCGAAAGCGTTGTCCGCAGCGCCTCTCCAGTTGTCCGCGCAAACCAGCGGTCGTTGAGCTCTTCACGTCCAAACGCCTGCACTACGGGAATGGCTGAAAAGGTCTGCTCGACTACCTCGTATATTTTGCCCTCAGCCTCCTGTTGCTGATAACTACGCTCCATCATGGGATTCGCGTAGCGAATGAAGACCCACATCATGAAAGGAACCACCGCCAAAGATAATAGTGTCAGCCGCGAGTCGAACTTCCACAAAATGCTGAACATTACCAAAAGGGTAATGATCGAGGAAACTACCGGCAGCAAGGCGTCCTTCACGATGACCGAAACACAAGTGCAATCCGCGGTCACCCGCCGGATATTATCGCCCACTGATTTCCGCGCATGAAAGTGCAACGATAACTGCTGTAATTTGGCGAATAAGTCCCCCGCCAGGTCATAAGTAATCCGCTGGCCAAGATTGATATTCCCATAAGTGGCAGCCACGCCAATTGTCCAACTCAGCAGAAAGATCAACAGCGTCGCCGCAACACTCCATCCCGCCAGGTTTAAAGGCGATCCACTACCTGGAAGGACGCCAATAAGCCAGGCGACAAAAGGCGGCCTGGGCCGATCGCGCAAAACGTAATCGATGAGAAACACCATCGGCCAGGGTTTGAGCACATCCAAACCCACTTTTAAAAGTAGACTCAACACCACGGCCCCAAAAGCGGCCTGCCGGCGCAAGGCGTACTTCAGTGCCCAGGCGCAAAGCCGCGGTAAGGTCAATTCGGGATGGGAAGGTGCGGAAGCCACAGCGTGTCAGTTTAAATTTCTAATCTGGGTGTTTAACTTGAGATTGCGACCGCTTCGCCTTGTTTTTGAATTTCGTGCATTCGAGCGTATGGCCCACTACGCGCAATGAGCTCTTCGTGGGGACCCTCTTCCACAATTTGTCCATCGCGCAGTACGAGGATCTTGTCCGCTCCGCGAATGGTGGAAAGCCGGTGGGCAATGATGAAAGTTGTACGTTCTTTCATCAAGTGTTGGAGCGCGTCCAGGATAAGCTGCTCGGTTTGTGAATCCAATGCGCTGGTCGGTTCATCCAAAATCAAAATGGGCGGATTTTTCAACAAGGCCCGAGCGATGGCCAGGCGTTGACGCTCGCCCCCGGACAAAGTGGCGCCACGCTCCCCAATCACCGTGTCATACCCCTCAGGCAGGTCTATGATAAATCGATGGGCATTAGCGGCGCGCGCGGCACTTTCTATCTGCTCGCGAGTGGCATCTGGCATCCCGTACGCTATGTTTTGCGCCACCGAAATTGGAAACAGAAATGGTTCCTGAAGCACGAGTCCGATCTGCTGGCGCAAACTGGAGAGGCTCACGTCGCGCAAATCATGATCATCAATTAAAATACGGCCCTCCCAAGGATCTAAGAAACGTGGAACCAAACTCGCCAGTGTGGTCTTACCGGCCCCGGTTGCGCCGACGATCGCAACTTTTTGCCCCGGCCGAAGATGAAACGAAATTCGATTCAGGATCGGCCGGCCCCGGTCGTAACCTGTGGTCACATTTTCAAACTCGATCTTTCCTCGAACGGGATGAAGTTCTGAGGCATTCGGCTTTTCGGGCAGGTCAGCCGGTGCATCGAGCACCTCGGCAACCCGGCTGGTGCTCGCGCTCAATCCCTGCAGTGTGGTGTACAAGCCGGCAAACACTTTCATCTGCGCTTGCAATGCGGTGAGGTAGCCAAGAAAAATGACGATGTTTCCAATGCTCAGTTTGCCATTCAACACATCGCGCGCGCTCATCCAGAGAATCAGCCCCGACCCGAGGGTCGTGATCAGTCCCGAACTGAGGCTATTCATGCTGCCTAGCAATGCGGTGCGTTGCTGAGAACGAATCGCAGCGGAAGCAAAGCTCTGAAACCGCAACGCCTCCCTCTCCTCCTGTCCAAAAGCCTGCACGACCGGAATACCTGTAAGAGTCTGCTGGATGTGCGCCTGCATTCCAACTTCGACCTCACGTCTCATTTTCGCCGCGGTCCGCAAGCGCTTTCCCATCAGTAGCGACGCGCCGACCATGAACGGCGCAGTGACCAGGGCCATCAGGGTCAACCCGCGGTCAAGTTGTAGCATGACCAAAACCATGGCGACCATTGCCAGAACTGCGTGCACCGGCGAAAAAAACAGCGCATCCACCACTTGATACACAGACCAACTATCAACGGTTACTCGCCCCATACTGTCACTCACGGTGTTACGCTTGTGAAAAACCAGCGAGCGGCGCTGGAGCCGGGCGAACAAATCCTGTGCCAGCCGATAAACCAACCGCCGCCCCGCCCCAGTCCAGATCCAGGTTAGCCCGGCGTCCACCGCGCTGTTCAAAGCAAATAAGATGAGGCCGGCGCCTGTGAGAAGGGCCAGCAATGAAAGAGGATCAACCGGCAGCGACATCATTGTTACAACCTTTGCCAATGTTTCCGGCATCGGCATGCTTAGCAGGACATAATTGATCAGCAATGCCAGGGGCCAGGGTTGAAGGGCAGAGAGCACTGCCGCCACAACCGTCAAAATGAAGATGATGAGAAAGGACTTTCGCTCCTGTTGGACATATCTAAGAAGCCGAAAGTAATGTGCCATTCTGCCTTATTGGGTTACCACTCCCGGCTTCCCGGCACAACCATGTAACATTGCAAAAAGGGAACTACAATAGGCTATGGCCATCGTTTGCCTCGAAAGAAACGGACTGGCCTATTGGTGAGAGGCGCCTCTATGAAATCGGCGTTCGATCCTGTTGAATTGGTATAAATGGAGAGCCAATTGGTCAGATAGGATGAGGCTTCCAGCGAATAGGGTTGCGGGACCGTCGGAAAGATTTTCAGGCCGAGCGCGCCGTTGGTGGTGAAGAGTTGATATTGGAGTTGAAGTGTGCTGCTCGCGCCGGTGACAATAATATCCACAGGTACCGACGTGGATTTAACCCCCATGCTGTCCGTTGCGGTCGCTGTGAGCGAATAGGTCCCAGACGCAACATTGCTCCAAACCAAGCTGTAAGCGTTCGTGCTGCTTTGGCCCAATTTGGTTGTGCCGTTAAAAATCTCCAGGTTCGTTACGCTTCCATCACTGTCCGAGGCAGTGGCTGCGACGGGGATATTAGCGGGAGCCACGAAGGACGCCCCGTTGGTCGGGGTGCTGATGCTCACGGTCGGCGGACTATCGACGGGTCCTGAATTAGTTCCGATCAAGGTCGCCGCCTGGAAAGTAACGTTGCCAAATTGTTGGTCAAAAAGGGCCAGGGAGCGGTACTCGATAATGATGCTCTGACCGGCTGAAGCCGCAGCATAGTCCAGCGTGTACACGGCGTAGCTATTATCAAAAGCATTACTCAAGGAAGTGTCAGTAAATGCCTTCGCGCTAAAGTCGCTCAAATAAGCCTGAAAATTGCCCTGAGCTCCGTACAGGCCCACATAAACCTTCAAACGCCGGGAGTTTGTATCCGCGGGCGCATGGATCTGGAAGCCATTGTCGATCCCAGTAATAAACACTCCCGTCGGAGTGTTGGTCGCGCTGGGAGTAGGAGTTCCCTCGGTCCAAGAATAGGCGGTTAAATTGTCTGCATATCGCTGAACCAAATTCGTGCCGACCGCGCTTAGGTTGCTTATCTGCTGCGAGACCCCAGCTTTATGATCGAAGCTGCTATTAGTGATGAAGCCCCAGTGTGCCCAGTCAGTGGTTCCTTCCAGCGTCAAATCCACTGTGCTCGGCGGCACAGCTTTGCTTCCGGACAAACTCCCTCCGGGACCGTTGATAAAAATTTCCACAGGCATGGAACTGGAGAAATCCGAATTGCTATCTGTAGCAACAGCCGTGAGCACATGATCCCCAGCCGGTGCATTGTTCCAGAGAAAATCATAAGGGCTTGAGGTCACCGTGCCCAATTTAGTGGTCCCGTCGTAAAATTCCACTTGGGTAATGGTTCCGTCCAGGTCATTGGCGTCTGCCTTTATGGTGATGTTTGTCCCTGCGTTAAAAGTTGAGTCCTCGGTCGGACTTGTAATCAAAACGAAGGGCGGATTATTGGCATTGGTGGCAGTTAAGGCCGCGCTCTGCAAAGTAACGTTGCCACTCGGTGAATGAAACAGCAGAAGCGTCCATCGGATCGTGAGCGTCTGGCCAGGCGAATTAGCCGCAAATTCCAATGAGTAAATCCCCGTCTCAGTATTTCGGATGGTGTTGATTGAGGAATTGGTGTAATTCGCCGCGCTGCCATCGCTTAATGAAGCGACCAACAAGCCTTGGGCTGCGAAAGCACCGACATAAACCTTTAATGTTTTTACGGTGGTATCCGCCGGAACGGAGATTTCAAACCCCGTACCGAGTTGAGGGAGTCCGTAAGCCCAAACTCCCGTAGTCGTATTGGTAATGCTCGATGTCGGAGTGCCATCACTCCATGAGTAGCCGTTGGGATTGTCGCTGAACTGATAGACAAAGACGTAACCATTGGAATTGCCGTTGTTGTAGACCGGCTTAAAATTACTAATCTGCGGTGTCACTCCAGCCTTGCGGTCTACGCTGGTGTCGGTGTAAAGCCCCCAGTGCACCCAGTCCACCGGGCCTGCCGCACTCAAATTAATCACAGTCCCACTCGGGATCGTACTAAAAGAACCGTTAAGGATGCCGCCGGCGGCACTTTCCACCCCGCTCCAAACCAGCAAAGCGGTCACCGTCCCGATTGCAATTTTTCGAAAGATCCTTCCTGTCAAACTCTTTGTAGAACAATTCTTCATAAGCGAAACGCCCGCTTATTCAGATAACGATTCAATTGACCGAGCTCCCAAAGGGTCTTACTGCAGATTTCTGATTTCAAGAATGCTCACCACTTCACAGCCTGCACGTGCCAATCGAAGAAAAGCTGGTTCCGCACTGCACCGTGGACTGGTTTATTGGGTAAATCACTCCACCAGCTAACCGAAGGGTTCAGGCTGGGAATCGCCTGGTCCACATCAGTGATGGCATAAATCTGTGAACGCGAAACGTAGGTATCCATCGCACTGTACTTTACCGGCGCCATAGGCGGGGGAACGGGATAACCAAAGGGTGGCACTCGATTCAGCGGACTGGGATCCAAATCATCATTCAACAGATACACTTTCCGTCCCATCATCGATGTCACATCGGGAGCGCCGCGCTCATATCCGGGGCACACAAAGGTTCTGGCAATTACCGTCTGCGGGGAAGGGGCCGGGGATCCAAGATAAGTCGCCAGATAATATATCAGTTCGTCACCGGAATTCTTGTCGTAACTGGCCCGAGCACCGGACCAAACCGGCCCCGGCAGGGTCTCGTGGTTGTCGTCGAGGTACATCTGCAGCCCTAGCCCCACCTGCTTAAGATTCGAGGTGCACTGAATCGCGTAAGCCTTCTGTTTAGCTCGTGCCAGCGCCGGCAACAGCATCGCTGCCAATATGGCAATGATTGCGATCACCACTAATAACTCGATTAGTGTAAATGCAGATTTGCTGGCTGATTGTTCAAGACTATTGCGTGTTGTCCTAGCTCTCATAAGCGGCTTGCCCGCAACGGTAAACATTGGTGGTTAACAGCCAGGTCCGCTCCCTTAACTGCAACAACAGACCAGATTTTAGCACGCATCTAATCTACTCGCACGAAATTTTTAAAAATCTGCGCTCCAAAAGCTTTGCTACCGGAGGTAAGATTATGATTATCAGCGGCATCGCACATCACCTGGCGGGTTGATATTTCATATAAAAACACCGCCCTTAGGAGCAGATCGTCTCTTAAGGGCAGGTCGGAGTTGTAGGAGGCGGTTTTAGTTTAGAAAATGGTGCCTCTGCCCGGGCGCCGTTTTTTCGTGGTCCAACTCTTAGGTTCTAATTAGAAAACCGTTCTGGCGCTCAATTTGGAAACAGAAATTTGGACCAGAAAGAATAAAATGCATGGTTCCGTTTCCAATAATTCGCGAAGTCTGGAGCCCGTAGTCGCATCGCTGGCCCTCCTGATATTCTGGAACCTGGTAGTTGTCCCTAGGCTCCTTGCAAGACACAAAAGCCGCTTGACTGCAGAGGAATTGGAAGAGCGGATTGCGCCGTCAAACGCGAACTTCCCGCCTGGGCAGTTTCCAGCGGGCAATCCCGCGCAAGCCCCGGGTAACAGTAACCCAAACGAACATCCTGGTGACCATGGGCCTTAGCTAAAAGCAATCAACTGGGTGAGCTGATGTTTTTCAGAAGGTCCCCCAGTTTTCAGCAACTCCTCGGCAATTTTAGCCTGACTGAGTTTCGGGACTTTTCAGTCTTTCAGCTTTCCAGGCGTTCTAGTAAAAAGATTCATGCGATTTCTTCGCCAGAATCAATATGTGCTGCTGTTTCTCGCCGTGCTGGTCTTTTCTTCAGTGATGGTCGTGCGTCAGTTTCTCGCCAACCAATCCGCCCACTCGGAACGGCGCGAGGATCTGATTCTCCTCCAGGAGCGAGGCGATACAAAAACGTCCGCCTGGCTGTACCAACGGCTGATTCAGGAACTTCCGGAACTCAGCGAGCGCAGCCTGGTCGAGGATCTTGCGCGTACCGCTCTTCTGGTCGATCCGAAAAAGCCCGAACTTGAGAACCTGGTCTGGAAATATTACGTAAGCGTTAAAAAAGAGTTGCAGCGTCGAGCTGAACACCGCATCGACCGCGTCGTGGCAAAGGCTCAAAAGGAATAATTGGCAAACCACACGTGAACGTTCCTGGACCAACGACTTCGGCTAATGCGAGTGCCCGAGAAAAGTCTTCCTCGCGCATAACTGTCGATGGGAAATTCTTCCGGTTGGGGGCGCGAAAATTCCACATCAAAGGAATCACCTACGGTCCATTTGCTCCCAACCCAGAGGGTACGAGTTTCTGTTCGCCCGAGCAAACCCGGCGTGATTTCGAGCAGCTCCGCGAGCTTCAGGCCAATTTGTTACGGGTCTATTATGTCCCTCCCCCGTGGTTTCTGGATCTGGCTGCCGAGTACGAGCTGAAATTATTGATCGATGTGCCCTGGCCGAAGCATCTCTGTTTCCTCGAATCTTACGATGTCCAACAAGAGGCCAGGCAAGCCGTTCGCCGGGCGGTCAAGGCATGCAAAGGCCATCCTGCCGTCTTTGCCTACAGTGTCGTGAACGAAATTCCGGCAGAAATCGTTCGCTGGAGCGGCGTCGCGCAGATCACCCGATTCATTGAGGAGTTAATCCAGGATGCCAAGGCTATTGATCCAGAATGTCTGTGCACGTTCGCTTCGTTTCCGCCGACGGAGTTTCTCCAGCCGAGGAACATCGATTTTTTTTGTTTCAACGTTTATCTCCACCAGGCGCACGCATTCGAGTCTTACCTGGCACGCTTACAAATGCTGGCGGATGCCAAGCCATTGTTGCTGGGCGAGTTTGGCATTGATTCAATCCGTGAAGGCGAAGAAAGCAAAAGTGAACTTCTTAAAAGCCAAATTGAGATCGCTTGTCGGGCGGGGCTGGCCGGGACAGTGATCTACAGCTTTACTGACGATTGGTTTAGGGGTGGCCGCCAGGTAGAGGACTGGGCTTTTGGTCTTACGAACCGGCAGCGGCAGCCCAAGGCCTCTTTTCTTGTGGTACAGCAATTGTATGCTTCGGCACCTTATTTTCCTTTGTCGCGCGTTCCAAAGGTTTCAGTAGTCGTTGCGAGCTACAACGGCGGCCGCACGCTCGAGGCCTGCCTGACCTCACTGACCAAACTGAATTATCCCGATTACGAAGTCATTCTTGTGGATGATGGCTCAACCGATCGCACGCAGGAAATCGCCCGGCGTTTCCCTGATGTTCGTAATATCCAGCACGAAAACATGGGACTTTCTGCCGCGCGCAATACGGGTATCAAAGCTGCAATGGGTGAAGTCGTTGCTTTCACCGACTCGGATTGCCGGGCGGATGAGGATTGGCTTTATTATCTGGTGGGCGATTTAATTCGCGGCAATTTCATCGGCATCGGCGGGCACAATTTCCTGCCACCGGAGGATTCTCCATCAGCAGCGGCCGTGCTGGTTTCGCCCGGTGGCCCTGCCCATGTCATGTTGACCGATCAGGAGGCAGAACATATCCCGGGCTGCAACATGGCTTTTTATAAATGGGCGCTCGATGAGATCAACGGGTTCGATCCGGTATTTCGCAAAGCTGGTGATGACGTGGACCTGTGCTGGCGATTGCAAGGGCGGGGCTGGAAGATTGGGTTCAGTCCGGCGGGCTTTGTCTGGCATTACCGTCGCTCCAACGTTAGGGCGTATTTGAAGCAACAGTCCGGTTATGGCGAGGCGGAGGCTCTTCTCATTGGGAAACATCCGGAAAATTTTAATCAGGCAGGGGGAGGTATTTGGCACGGTCGGATCTATGCCCCTGCAAAATATGGCCTGCTTCTACGCCGTGGGATCATTTATCACGGCATTTTTGGCAGCGGATTCTTCCAAAAGCTCTATTCGCCAGCGCCAGCCCACGCGCTGATGCTCTTTACTTCGATCGAATATCACTTGGGCGTGAATTTTCCGCTAATGATCCTCTCGATCTATTTTCCAATATTCTTACCGTTGGCTGTTGCCAGTATTGCGCTCTCGTTGGCCGTTTGCATCCTGGCTGCGGCTCAAGCTGAGCTTCCTCCAACGAAGACCAGGTTCTGGTCCCGCCCTTTGGTCGCGTGGCTGTTTTTTTTGCAACCTTTAGTACGCGGTTGGGCGCGTTATCGTACTCGCCTCCACCTCCGTTCCACCTCCTCGGGCCAAATTCAGCCGAAGCAATTGTCGCGACATGCCGAAGTCCCGGTGCAACTCTGCTTCTGGTCGCGTAAGGGTGTAGATCGTTATGCCTTCCTCAAAACGATCGTCCGTAAATTTGGCCAGCAGAATCTGCTGACCACACCGGACTCCGGATGGGATCCTCACGACCTGGAAATGGTCAGAAGTCCGTGGACTCATTCAAGTCTGACTACAGCCAGCGAATATCTCGAGGAAGGCAGGATTTTCCTGCGCTGCCGGTTGAAGGTCAAATGGTCTGTCCTGTCGATCGTCGCCTTTTCAATTTTGCTCGTGATCGAATTGTTGCTGATTAGTGATTTTGCCGAAAGCCAGCCATGGCTTTGGATGATCCTGCCTTTGTTACCGCTGCTTGCCTGGTTCTTCAAAGACGAGTGCCATCACCAAGCCGCCACGATGGCCAATCTCGTTTCGGATGCTGCTTCCGAACTCAATCTTGAAGCTGTGAAACCATCCGTTAGTTGAGTTGGCTGCGGGTTATTTTTGTTTTTTTCAGAGTATTTCGGTGAAAGGCTGTCGGTGAGGGCTTCCACTGGCGCTAATTTTTTCAGGAACAAATGACACAGGCCAACGATGTTTATCGTTGGCCTGACTCCAAACGGGTTTAACCGCTTAAAGTTTTCTCAATATTAGTTCTGTCCTGGAGGTGCGTGACCAGCCGGGTTTACATTATCGATTGCCTCACCGTTGCTGGCGCCGCTGCCCTGTGGCGTTTGGCCACCTGGATTTTGTAGAACAATGGAAGGTGCGATACGTTCCTCGAGTACTTCCACATTGAGCTGGAGTGTTTCGTTTTGCATACGTCAACCTGTCTGATTTCTTTTGCCGAGTGTTTTCTTTTGATAGATGGACCCACGGCAATCAAGGCTCCGTCTATCTTTGCCAACCTCCGCTCATTTCCCCTCACCAGCGGGTGCTTGGCGAGCCTGACGCGCAGATTTGCATATCTTATAAATATTCAGAAATTGGTCCCTCCTGTCTTCCTCTCAGAAAGTGAATTTTATCTGCCACTGTCGACTACAGACTGGAATATAATTCGCGCGCTATTCGGTAATGCTTGGTTTCACTCAACTCAAGATTTCTGCGTTAGATTTTCCAAAAACATCCCTCAGGCGATAGTAGGTGAATACCCCAAAGCCAATCCTGATTTTACTCCACAATGATGTTTCCATCTCCCCCCGATCATTTGTTTGTACCTGTAGTCCTAGGGCAGTTCGCAGTAGCAGTTCATAGCACTGTGTGTGTTATGTCTGCGACAGTTTGCGCGATTGAAAATCATTAAGGCAATACTTCACCGTCAGGTATGAAAACCAATCCGCTGTATCGTGAATTGCATAGAGGTTGCTCCACGCTTTTTAGAGAGAACTTTTAGCTTAAAAACCTAATGGGAAGGAGGTGAAACAAGATGAAAGAAGAGATCAAACTCGAGGTAGAACTATTGGAAGAACGCATTGCTCCTAGCGTTACCGGCCAGGGAGGCTACGAAGGCCAGCCCGGCAACCAGGGTAATGGGCAGCTAGGCTATGAAGGCCAGCCCGGCAACCAAGGTGGCGGTTAACCATAAACCCGCTGCTTTAAACCAACAGGGCCACTGGGCGTGTTTTGGTGGCTCTGTTGGTACTTCTTTCTGACACCGTATGCTCGCGACTGCACAGCCGCTACTGCGCCCCGATCTGATTGTCAGCCGCCAGGAACTCCCCGGTGGCGTGGTCTACGTAGTAAAAGATCCCTCAGTCGGTCGCTTCGTTCGTCTTAAGGAGATCGAATATTTCATCGCGCAGCAATTTGATGGCCTTACCCCACTTGAAGAAATTCGCACGCGCGTCCAGGAGCGATTTGGCGGCTCACTCTCGCAATCAACTCTCGAGCAGTTCGCAAACAAGTTGCAGAACCTGAACCTCGTGGCTCAGGGTGCCAAATCGCAAATCGCGCACGCACCCGCGGCTCCAACAAGGCGAATCGGTGGGAATATCTTTTGTCTCCGGTTCAAACTATTTGATCCGGATCGGTTTCTTGAGCGAGTGCTCCCTGGCTTAAAGTTCATTTTCACTCGTTCCTTCGCTTGTTTTTCCATAGCAGTTATTCTGCTCGCCGCCGGCGTCATGATCATCAGTTGGCAGGAGATTTATGGCAGCCTCATGCGGCTCTATCGACCTGAGACTTTCCTGCTCGCCTGGGTCACTTTGCTAGCGATTATCGTTGGCCACGAGTTGTCTCACGGCCTTACCTGCAAACGTTTTGGCGGCCAGGTCCACGAAATCGGACTTCTCCTGATTTACCTTCAGCCGGCCATGTACTGTAACGTAAGCGATGCCTGGCTTTTTCCCGAGAAACGCAAGCGCCTTTTGGTGACACTCGCAGGGGCCTGGTTCGAAGTTTTTTCTTGGGCTCTCGCAACACTCTTCTGGCGGCTCACGGATCCTGCCACGCTCCCAAATTACCTCGCCCTGGTGGTGGCCACCACGCTAGGCATCAAAACCTTGTTCAATCTCAACCCACTTATCAAATTGGACGGTTATTACCTTTTGAGCGATTACCTTGAGATTCCGAACATCCGCAGGAACGCCTTCCAGCATATTGGCTCCTCTCTCCGGCGTTTTCTGCACCTGAGTCAGCCGGCGGCCAATTCCGTTAGTGCGCGGGAAAGCCGTATTTACTGGCTATATGGGCTTCTAGCTGGAACCTATTCGACCTGGCTCATTGGTATCATTCTTCTAGCCCTTGGTGGCTTTCTGACCAGCCGGTATCAAGGCTGGGGAGCTTGTTTTTTTGCCGCCTTGGTCGTTGTTTTGTTCCGCGAACCGCTCCGTAAAACCCGGCGCTGGTTCGCTTCGCTTTTTATCGGCAGTCAAGCTATGATAGCGCGCATGAAGCGTCTGATCCGGCTGGCTGTGGTCCTTGCGGTTGCTGCCGTGACGCTCTATTTCGTCAAAACCGAATTCAAAGTCTCTGGCGAGTTCAGAATCCTTCCCATCCATAATGCGGAAGTCCGGGCTGAGGTGGAAGGTATCGTGGAAGAGATCGTTCATGATGAAGGAGACGTAGTGAAGGCGGGCGAGCTCCTGGCCCGTTTATCGGACCGCGACTATCGTGCCGAGCTCGAAAAAATCAAAGCTGAGGTAGCCGAAAAAGATGCCAAGCTCAAAATGCTTAAAGTCGGCGCTCGGCCTGAAGAAATCGAGTTGGCCCGCATGACGGTCGCCAAAGGCGAGGAACGCGTCAAACATTCCCGAAGTTTGCTCGACATGGAACAGTCACTTTATGAAGAAAAACTCTCTTCAAAAAAAGATTTCGAAGTCGCTGCCGAAATTGCAGCTTTGAGGGCGAGCGAACTGCAGGAAAGCAAAGGCACCCTCAAACTTCTTCTTGCCGGTGCTCGACCGGAGGAGATTGAGGCTACCGAGGCAGAACTCCGCCGCCTGGGCGCGCAACAAACATATTTGCAGGCTCAACTGGAGCGCCTGCGCATTACCAGCCCCATCGCCGGAGTCGTAACCACCCACCGCCTCAAAGAACGCCTGGGCAATAACCTCAAAAAAGGCGAACTCCTGGCGGAAGTGCATCAACTCCAAACCGTCAATGCGGAAATCGCCGTGCCAGAAAAGGAGATATCCGAAGTACAGATTGGACAGCCCGTCCTGCTTAAGGCCCGCGCTTACTTGAATCAGAGTTTTAACGGAAAGGTGATTTCCATTTCGCCGGTGGGAACGATTCCGACCAATGGGCTCCCGCAGCGAAGTTTTCTGGTTGTGACCGAGCTCACCAATCCCAGTTTGGCTCTCCGACCGGAAATGACCGGCAACGCTAAAATCTCGTGCGGCACACGGCGTCTTTACGAAATTGTGTTCAGACGCATGATCCGCTTCATTCGGGTCGAGTTTTGGTCGTGGTGGTGATATCCACGCGCCCTACCACCCAATCAACACACCAAAATGTTAACCGAAACATCCCCAAATACCAGTCGGTCCCAGGAATCCGGAGCATCCCCTCGGATCAAAGTCGGCATCCTGCCCCTCTTTTCGACCTGGATATATCAGTGTGACAACGGGCCGGTTCACTTAAACCAACCGTTGGAGCAACTGGCCGTCAAACTGATGGGCGAGCTGCGAAATGCCACCCGTCGCACCAATTTTGGCGGCTGGCATTATGCCTTTGATTTATTTGAACTAAAATTGCCAGTCGTCCAGGAATTCCGGGATATTATGGAGCAGCACGTTCAAGCTTTCCTCAACCATTTCCGTTCCGAGGAACGGAAGAAAAAGGATAAATTTGTGCTCCGTGGCTGGATGAATGTTAATCGGGCGGGAGATTTCAACACACTCCACTCTCATCCCGGCTGTTTCCTGTCGGCGACTTATTACGTGAAAGTGCCGCCAGCCATGAAAGGCGGGGAAATTTATTTTCGTGACCCTCGAGGACCAGCAGTGGCGATGTATGAAACTCCTGGAATCGATCTTCCCTGGGTTGGCACAGGCATGGGTATTCCTATTTCGCCTGCCACCGGAAAGCTTCTGATCTTTCCTTCCTGGTTGGAACATCGCGTCGAAAAATTCGAGGGTGAAGGCGAACGTATCTCCATCGCTTTCAATGCCTCCAATCCATAAGCCAGGCTCCCTCTACGCCAGTGTGGAACATTGCGCCACGCTTGCCGAGATCGCTTCTTTTCAAATGCTTCATTAGAATTCTTGTCGCATCCTGAATGCAGCATTAGGCAGGTATATCCGAAGAACTTCGGATGGCATATAAGTAAAAGTACGGTTGAAACTTTACATTCAACTCAGGCATCATCGTCACCGTTCCCAAGTCGATTGGAAATGTGTTTCCAATCTGTTCGGGCAAAATGTTTGTATGTCCGCGGTAAAGTCGGCACGCGGTTGAGTTGTTGATAGATTAGACAATGTTTACTTCGTAACGCCGGGCCATATGCCTGGGCGTCGTCGGGGTTCAGTGCAAAGGCATTATGGCAAAGACTCTTGAGGAGTGGTTGGAGACTGATGTTCAACCGTTGGAAGACAAATCAGTCAGTTGGCTTTCACAATTTCATTTTTTCCGCGATCCGATTCGCCCTACCTATTCGGATCTGAGTTACTTTTTCTCACCGGCGGATGGAATTATTATCTATCAAAAACGAGTTCGCCCGGATGAACCTATCGTTGAGATTAAGGGCAAGCCCTATTCCGTTCAGGATTCTTTGCGCGACAAGGATTTTAAGTCGGAGAGCCTGGTCATTGGCATCTTTATGACCTTCTTCGATGTGCACGTGAACCGCGTGCCTTATCCCGGCCAGCTTTCCTACAAGGAGTTGGACCCGATCGATACCTACAATCACCCGATGCTCGATGTTGAGAAATATATCCTGCAGCAACTGCGTATTCCCAATGAGTCATTGGAGTACCTGCATCATAACCAACGCATGGTGAATCGGATTTACTCGTCGGAATTAGGCCAGCCCTACTATATTTTGCAAATTGCCGATTACGACGTGGATTGCATCACGCCTTTTGACCTGAAGCAAAATCAAGCTGCCGCCCAGGGCGAACGCTTTTCCCAGGTCCGTTATGGCTCGCAAGTGGATCTCATCGTACCACTTTCCTCCCGGTTCGAATTTGAACCCATTCAAAAAAATGGTTCTCACGTCGAGGCCGGAATTGATCCTTTAATAAAAGTAATCCGTAAAACCAAGTAACTCAGAAGCCCTCCCTCTATGAAAGCTCTAAAACCTGCCGCCAACGGCAGACCCCCAAAAGATGGCAATGGACAAAAACGCAACGGAGCCAAAACCAGTGGCAATGGTAATGGGCACACTAAAACCCCAATCATTTTGCCGCAACTTAAGCCAGATGGCCAGGCCCCCAAAGTGAGTGTTCGAGTGACCGAATCACAACCGAGCACCCTGACGATCAAGCTTAAATCGGAGCGTCCGAGCTTTGATACCACGCCCAAAACCCCATGGCTGAATCCCACCCAATTCGATCGGCCATCGTTTGTGATGAACTTTCCCTTCTCTTATGCCACGGGAGTTGCCAATAATCCGTGGATGGAGGACATGAAAGGCGATAAACGCAATCCGGATTTCACTCGCGCAGCCGTTCAGTTTCTCGCCGTGTACCAAAACATCAGCGCGGAGGGTCTCGTTTATCTTGTGCCTACTCCCCAAGGGGCCGATCTCCAGGACCTGATGTATACCGCCAACCTGGGTATTGTCCTGGGCCATTTGCCGGACAAAAACACGGTCGTTGTTTCAAATTTCGCTTCACCACCGCGGCGCGGTGAAACCCAGGTTGGAGTAAAATTCTTCAAGGACATGGGTTACGACGTGCATGTCGCGCCTGCCTATTTCGAAGGAGAAGCTGAACTAAAACATCTTTACGACAACGTTTATATCGGTGGCTATGGCATCCGCTCGGATCGGGCGACCTATGATTGGATGGAAGAAAAGTTCGACATGAAAATCGTAAAGGTCCGTGAGGTCGAACCCTATCTTTATCATCTCGACTGCTCAATCTTCCCGATCACCAAAGAGAACACATTGGTTTGCACGGAGCTCTTCACCAAAAAAGAGCTGGCGCAAATGGGCAAGGTAACCAACATCATTGACGTCTCGGTGGACGAGTGTTTTTCCGGCATCTGCAATTCTGTTCGGCTTCCGAACCAGGTCTTAAATTCCTCACATATCCACGACCTGAAGGCTGGCACGGAGGATTATAAGTTCGAGATTACCAAGAATCGCAAATTAGAGGATATTGCTGCCAACCTGGCTTTGGAGATCTCGTATTTCAACCTGAGCGAATTTCACAAAAGCGGTGCCCTGCTGTCTTGTATGGTAATGCACCTTAACCGAGCCTGCTACAATATCGCGCTTACGGCATAAAAGATTGGAGTAGTGGAGTATTGGAGTAATGGAGTGATGATTTAACGAGTGCCGCGCTTTTTGCGCGGGGGCTCCCCGCCACTCCAACACTCCATCTCTCCAACACGCCATTCCCCCTATGGCCAACAAAAGTCTTTCGAAAGTAGTTTGGAAAGTTTCCATTCCGATCATCTTTGTCGAGGCTACGGAAACCCTGGATCATCTCATTGATACCTTGTTTCTGTCACGTGTGGGTGTGACTGAATTAGGCTCCATAGCCGTTGCCGATACGGTGATGCTGTTGTTTCTCATCCTGCCACTGTGCATGGTGGATGGCATCCAGATTCTGACTGCGCGGCGTTTCGGTCAGCGGCGATTCGATGCGGTGGGGGCGGTGTTTAATCAGGGGTTTCTGATTGCCATGGGGTTATGCGCCCTGGCAGTGGTTGCCCTCAAGCTAGTGTCTCCCCTGGTGGCCAACTGGATCGTGGAATCCGACGCGGTAGGCGATGCTCTGAATAGTTACCTGCAAATCGATGCATATAGTATTCCTTTTGCCGGCGCTACCTTTGCCTTCAGTGCTCTACTCACCAGCCTGGGCAAGACTCGCGCTCTCATTCCCGCCACCATCATCGTGGTGGTCAGCGATGTCATTCTCAATTACCTTTTTATCTTCGGAAAATTTGGCTTCCCCGAAATGGGTATGCGCGGGGCGGCCCTGGGTTCCATTGGCGCGGAATTTGCCGCTTCCATTTATCTCGCTTATTATGTCTGGCGGCATTTCGATCAAAAACAGTACCAACTTTTTCACTTCCATAAATTCGAGCGTCGCACCATCCGCCTGTTGACGATGCTCTCCGCTCCGATTGCCGCATGCTGTTTTCTCGAGGACGTACGCTGGTTCGTCTTTTTTCTCATTATCGAACGACTGGGGACTTCCGCGCTGGCTATCGCTAATATCGTATTCACCTGCTATACCATTTTTTGGATTCCCACCGAAGGATTTGCCGAGACCGCCTGCTCGATGGTGAGCCGGTACATTGGCCGAAATCGCGCTCACCGCATTGGTGAACTGCTTCGCAGCACCACCGGGGGGGCGGTTCTCGCCACCCTGCCTTTGCTCGCTTTTGCACTGATCGCGCCGGGGTGGGTGATCGCTGCCTTCGCTCCAAGTGCCGATTTGTTGGGGCAGAGCAATGCCAGCTTGCGGGTGGTTGCCCTGGCGATGCTCATTGGAATTCCGGCGCAGATGTGGCTCACCGCGGTAGAAGGCACCGGCGACACCGCAGCCGCGCTTGGGATCGAGGTCCTCCTCACGATAGTCATGGTCACTCTGACCTGGCTTGCAGCAATTCAATTCGGTTGGCCTTTGGCTTTCATTTGGCTTGCGGTGCCAGCGACAAAACTCGTATGCTTAACAGCTTCTTACGGTTGGATGAAATCAGGGATCTGGAAGAGGCTTGAGGTTTGAAAACAAATCCGAATGCCGAAATCCGAAATCCGAATAAGATCTCCGCGAGTTCCGCGGGATTCAAGAAGGCGGCATCTCAGGTGGTTTGAACGCCAGGGTTGGTCTTGCATTTTTATCATTGTTTTATTGCCGATCGGCGGTTGGAACCTTCGCGCTCAGACGATCATCCCGGACAATGACAGCTTTGCGGCGCGATCATTTCTCTTCGGAGCGAGCGCAAGCACCACTGGAAAAAACACGGGGGCCACCTTTGAACCAGGAGAGCCGGATCCCTCTTTTCAAGGAGAACGATCCGTTTGGTGGACGTGGACCGCTCCAAGTAATGGAGCCGTGACCATCACAACGACGGGTAGCAGCTTTGACACGATACTGACGGTCTTCACCGGAAGTGTGCTCAGCAATCTCGTGCTGGTGGCGTTTAATGATACTGAAACTAATACGAGCACCGTCACCTTCAATGCTATTGGAGGAACACCTTACCAGATCTCCGTCGATGGGGCGAACGGCAGTGAGGGAAACATTAGCTTGCAGCTATCCATGGGCCCAAGCCAGACGCCGCCTGCCAACGACAATTTTGCCAACCGCATTACCTTGATCGGATCTCACTTGAGCAATGTGCCGGGCTCTAATCTCGGCGCAACTGCCGAACCGGGAGAGCCCTTTCATGCTGATGGAATTGGCCAAAAATCTGTTTGGTGGACCTGGACGGCTCCTGCCTCTGGAGGCCTGACCCTGACGACTCAAGGCAGCACAATTGATACGCTGCTGGCCATCTACACTGGAACCTCTGTGGCCAATCTGACGTTTGTTGCCGCAAATGATGAAGATCCATTGTCCATCTATACCAGCAGAATCACCTGTAATGTCACTGCGGGAACAAGTTATCAAATTGCGGTAGATGGTTTCGAAGGCGAGGCCGGTGATATCCGCCTTCGGCTGGATCTGGACGTTGCTTTCCCGGTTCCCGCGAATGACAATTTCGCCAATCGTATAACGCTCACAGGCAACAGCTTTTCTACAAACGTCTCCAATATCGGCGCGACTTACGAGCCTGGCGAACCAATGCACCTGGTGACATTGGGTGGTAAATCCGTTTGGTGGCAATGGACTGCGCCCAGTTCGGGCGGTGTTACGCTGACCGCCTCTAATAATCTGGTGGACACGCTTGTGTGCGTTTACAAGGGAACTTCATTGGCCAATCTGACCTTTGTCGCCGGCAATGACGAAGATTTTTTGACTGCCATTGAAGGCGACAGCACCGCCTACTTCAATGTCACGGCAGGAACAACCTATCAGATCGTAGTGGATGGGGTGGATGGGGCATCAGGCAACTTTCTTTTGAAATTAATAACCGGCTCGGCCGATCCTGTGCCGGCCAATGACAATTTCGCGAACCGCATTGTTTTGTCTGGCAGCAATGTCACCGTAACGAACACCACCTTAGGGGCGACATTAGAGCCCGGCGAACCACTTCATCGCGGGTATTATGGCGGCAGCTCGGTCTGGTACCGCTGGACTTCGCCGGGCACTGGTTTTGTCACCATCGACACGATCGACAGCTTGTTCGACACAATTCTGGCGGTGTACACGGGTTCGACGCTGTCAGATTTAACCGAGGTCGCCGGCGATGATGAGAGCGGGGGCAATTATACCAGCCTGGTTACCTTCCCGACCAAGAGCAATGTGACTTATCAGATCGCGGTGGACGGTTACGATGGGGATGCTTACGACCTGACTTTGCATGTGAAATTCACGGCGGCTTCATACACATTGACCGTGAGCACCAACCCTGCGGGAGCGGGGCAAGTGGCGATCGATCCGCTTCCTGATCAAGCGGGCAAATATGCTCCCGGTTCAGTCGTCACCCTCACTGCCACCCCCAATGCGGGCGTCCTATTCACGGGTTGGACAGGCGGCATCAACTTGACGAACAATCCGGTGACTCTCACGGTGAATTCCAACAAGACTGTCGTGGCCGGCTTCTTCATCATCCCGACCAACAAAGTTTGGACCGGTGCAAGCATTTCGAGCGGGAATTGGTCCGACAGCAGTAATTGGAATCCCAGCCCGCCGGTCACAGGGGATTTTCTCTTCTTTCCACCAGGCGCGTTGCAGCTCACCAGCAACAATAATGATCTGCCAGCTAATACAACCGTGGGCTCGATTACATTTGGCGACTCCGGTTACCTGCTTTCCGGGAACGCCTTAAGCATCGATCAGGGCATTTTCTGCACTAACTCTAGTGGGACCAACACCATCAACCTGAATATCCGGCTCAATTCCAACCTGGCCTTTGAATGCACCAACCCTGCGGTCGGATTAGAACTCACTGCCGGTTTGAACTTGAACAACCGCACATTAACTGCCAGGGCAGCTGGTGAGATCTCGATCTCAGGTGCAATCACTGGCACAGGATCCATAGTAAAAACCAATTCCGGAGGTTTGTCTTTCCTGGGAGGGGGTGCCAACTCCTATACAGGGACGACGACGGTCAATCAAGGAACTCTCCGGCTCAACAAAAATGTCGTCGCCATTGTGGGTCCACTGGTCATCGGCGACGGAACTGGAGGGGCGAACAATGATGTGGTGCGGTCATTCGCAAATTCACAAATAAGCAGCTCATCTGCAGTAACGATTAACAGTTCAGGTCAATTGGACTTGAACGGATTCACTGGTGCGGCTGGTTCATTAACGATGACTGGGGGAAGCGTGACGACCGGCGCGGGCAGCCTGGCTCTAAATGGCAATGTCACCATCAATTCCAGCAGCAGTCAGGCAAGCATTAGCGGTAGCCTGTTGCTGCAAGGTGCCGCTCGAACTTTTACTATTGCGGATGGGGCAGCTTCAATCGATTTGCTCATTTCCGCTGTTATCGCGAATGGCAGTGGCACCGGTTCTGTTATTAAAAATGGCCCTGGAATCCTTCAACTATCGGGTGCCAATACTTATTCAGGCTCAACGACTGTCAATGACGGTACTCTGTCAGTGGCCCATAGCTTAGGTCTGGGTGGGACCGCCCAGGGAACAGTGGTCAACAGCAATGCCATACTTTTATTGAGTGGCGTAACGGTCAGCGATGAGTCTCTATCATTGTCGAACGCCACAGTGGTATCTGACTCGAACAATAATACCTGGTCCGGCAATATTGCACTGATAGGCAATTCCCTGGTCAACGCAACAACTAATGGACCATTCAATCTCTCGGGGATCATCAGCGGTACCGGCACGTTGACGAAAACCGGGGCCGGCACGCTGACCTTTTCAGGCAATAAGGTGAATACATATTCCGGTCTGACCACGATTAACCAGGGCACTTTGCTTTTGAGCAGATCAACCACCAATGCGGTTCCGGGGCCTTTGTTGATCGGCGACGGAACAGGCGGCGCCAATGCAGACCTGGTGCGGTTTACGGCAAATTCACAACTTGCCAGCACGTCCGCTGTGACGATCGCCACTTCCGGTCAACTGGATCTGAATGGATTCAACGGTGCAGTTGGTTCGCTGACAATGACGAGCGGCAGCGTTACTACCGGAGCAGGAACTTTGGGCCTGAATGGGGGTGTCACTATCAATTCCGCGAGCAGCTCAGCCAGCATCACGGGTAACCTCTCCTTGCAAGGGGCCGCGCGCACCTTCAATGTCGCCGATGGCTCGGCTGCGACCGATTGCCTGATCTCAGCCACGATTGTGGATGGCTCCGGTACTGGAGCGATTATCAAAACTGGGGCTGGCACCCTTCAATTGTCCGGAATCAATACGTTTACCGGTACTACCACGATCAATGCTGGAAACCTGGCCATCCTTAATGCTGTTTCACTGGGAAGCACAAATCAGGGAACCGTGGTCAACAGCAACGGATTACTCTCGGTTGGTGGGATTACAGTAGACTCTGAAGCACTCACCCTGGGGGGCGGCGCGTTGCAATCCACCGCAGCGAGCAATGCCTGGACCGGTAACTTGACCTTGAGCAATAGCTCCTTCATAATTGTGACAACTAATACGACCTTGAATCTGTTGGGGGTAATCAGCGGCACAGGGGGTTTCTCAAAGAACGGAGATGGAACATTGATCTTCTCGGGTGATTCGTCGAATACCTACTCTGGGGTAACCACTGTAAATCAAGGAATTTTACTGTTGAGCAAAACGGTAAGTAACGCTCTCCCCGGTCCGTTATTGGTCGGTGACGGAACGGGAGGTGCTGATTCAGATGTGGTGCGCCTCACTACTCCTCAGCAGATCTCCATTGGCACAAGTGTGACAATAAACAGCTCTGGCCTAATGGATTTAATGAATGTCGGCAATTCCATCGGCTCGATTTCCGGCCTTGGTCATGTTGCCCTGAATGGGGTCGCTGCCCTTCTCTCCGTTGGGTACGACAATAGTTCAACGACCTTTGATGGCCAAATCACTGGCTCCGGTGGCATCGCCAAACTCGGCACGGGGACTCTGGTATTAAATAGCGACAATTCTTACTCCGGTCAGACTTTGATCGATGCAGGTGGTTTAATCGTGAATGGTTCGCAACCATTCAGCAGTGTAACGGTGAATCCGCTCGGGTTGCTGGGCGGGACAGGTTTAGTAGGCAATCTCAGTGGAGGAGGAATCATTAGTCCGGGTCTCAGTCCAGGAATCCTCGGTTGTAATGATGCGACATTTTCTTCCAATACCACTTTTCATGTTGAATTGAATGGCCCTACTGCTGGGAGCGATTACGACCAACTTAGCGCTGATAACGTTAGCCTTGCGGGCGCGCTCGATGTTGCACTTGGATTTACCCCTGGCCCAAATGACAGCTTCACCATCATTAACAATCTTGGTTCTGCACCAATAGCTGGGATCTTCAATGGTCTCCCGGAAGGCGGTTCCCTGATTGTCGGCGAAACCGAGTTCCGCATCACTTACGTGGGCGGTTCGGGTTCGAATGATGTCGTCCTGGCTTCTATTTCAACATCTCCCATTCCAACCATCTCCATTCATATTCTCAACGACGGATCAGTGGAAATTTCAGGCACGGGTCAAATGGGCCATATTTATGTGATCGAAACAGCAGACTCCCTTGCTGCACCTGTTTCCTGGGCGTCAATTGTCACCAATACCTTCGATGTCAATGGCGCATTTACTTTTAACGATACCAACGCATTACCCTCGGCGACCCGTTTCTACAGAGTTTTCTCTCAATGAGTTACTCCAAGTGGCAAGTATTGTGTGGTTTACTAGAATCGCCAGCTTGTCCCCAAAAACGCATACCAGTCGTCAGCCCAGGTCGTCAAGCCAAGGTCAACGCCGGCGTTGAGTTGAAGATTGTCACTCAACCAGTAGACTAACCCGAGATTGAAAGTAGTCGCGCGCCCGATCCCCTTCTGTGTCGTGGCCGCATTAAAACATTCCAAGTAACCCTCGAAATCTGCAAAGAGTTGTCGGGATAGCGCCACACCTCCGGTGAATTCTTTATGATTATATTGCTCTGCATTGCTCCTGGTCAAAGCGATGCTCCCGCTTAATCCAAGAAAAAACTTCCAGGGCAAAGCCACCGAGAATGGCACAAGGAATCCACCCTCAAAATTATCGTTTCCCAGCCCCTGGTCACTAGTGGGGAATACTCCAAAGGGCATCAGCGCCAGCGCGGTTTGCCCGGAATCGTTTCCCCAGCAATTAAATTTCAAACGCAGCGTCGTATCACCAAATCCACGGCGCGTTACTTCGGAGAATCCAACCTCGCGTTCCGAAACATGGTTGTAAGGTTCCAGAATGAGTTGCACCTCGAATCTATCGAACAATCCAGCCCTCAAATTAATCGGACCAATGTTCCACCAGTCCAGTTTATACGTGACCCCCTGGGAATGATCCTCATAGGAGCTGTATCCAAAAAGTGTCATTTCCAACTGAAAATGTCCCGCATCCACTGTATACGGGCTTTGGGTTGCCCGCACGCTGTCCGTCGTCATTTCCCGGAGATATTGAGTCGGTGTAGGATTGAACAAATCAAACTCGCTTTTATCGATCGAAGTCTGATCCTCCGCCGCCCATAGCACTCCTCCACAGGTACCCAGAAACGTCAAAACCAGCAGATAAATAGCTTTGCTCATTTAATTGCCAAATCAAAATGCAGATTCACTGTGTCCCCTTGGCAGGTCAAGCCCTTTACGCTAGCAAGTCCCAGGAGATGGAATGACGCACGGCTGTGATGGCATCCAGGCCGAACGCCACCGTTCAAAGTTCAACCTCAGCACTGATCCAGGAGCGTTGGTCCAGGGGCTGTTTTTGGATCGAACAAGGTGACCAAGGCAGAGGCGGTATGTGCGATTCAACTGGCAACTCACCTGAGCAGCTTCTCCTGCTCAAGCCAGTGAGCTCTTACCGAGGGTCAAAATCTCACGTTGAACTATGGCATGAGCCAGTATATCAAGTTTTGATTAACGGATCACTTGAACCATCCCGCAAGACTATGAAATTAAATGCATCTATGTTCGAAATGACCTTACAATCAAGTCTGGTCTTAGCCATCTTGCCCGTAACCTTTTTAATCTGTGCTTCCTGCTCGAGCACGCCTCCCTCACCTCCTCCCGCCGAAAGCACCAGCGTCGCAACCTTTAAGGAAGGTGTGCCTGGGGGAATGAGTGTTAATACGATCAAAGTTACTGCTACGATTACCGCTGTGGACCACGAGAAACGTCAGGCCACGCTCCTCACTGCCGATGGTAAAAAGACGGATTTCAAAGCGGCGCCGGAAGTCGTCAACTTTGATCAAATCCATGTGGGCGATCACGTGAAGGCCACCCTCACCGAGGAACTCGTGGTTTACGTGCGCGAAAAAGGCGAGACGCGCCGCGATGGTCAGGCGAGTCTCATCGCACTCGCTCCGAGGGGAGCAAAGCCCGCTGCGGTGATAGCGGACACCATTGAGGTGACGGCCAAGGTCAAGTCCGTGGATCTAAAGGCACATAGAGCCACGCTCGAATTTCCCGATGGCAGCACCCACACTGTTTCGGTGCGGCCAGACGTGAAACTCTCCACGAACGATGTTGGGCGGGAGGTCGTCATCCAGGCCACTGAAGCCGTCGCTGTTCAGGTGCAGAAGCCATAACCGCGAGAAAACAATCACCACTGGCCGCAAACACGACAAGCCTGGAACAGAAATAATACGCCAGGAATTACACGCCGTGAGATCACTGGGGCAAATGAATCAAGGAACAGCTTCAAACAGGAGCCAACAGAGGAAACGGAGAAACATGGTTTCTGCTTGTCCTCTCCGTTTCAAGGTTCCTTAATCCATTGGAACAAAACGAAAGACAACCATGAGAATAAATACCGTCCTCGCCAGCCTCAGTCTCACGCTGGCTGCGACTTTCACTCCGGCGGCGCAGGGCGCGGACTATAAAATCGACCGCACGAAGCTTCCTCTTGCCGAGCCGGATTACCCACGCAGCACGGTGCTCGACGCGCGCGACGCCAAACCGCCGCCGCGCTTTGAGGTCAAGGCTCCGGCGGGCGCGCCGAACGTACTCATCGTCCTGGTGGACGACATGGGCTTCGGCATGCCGAGCGCCTTCGGCGGGCCGGTGCGCATGCCAGCGGCTGAACGCCTCGCCAGCCAGGGTTTGCGGTACAACCAATTCCATACGACAGCGCTCTGTTCGCCCACGCGAACAGCGCTGCTTTCCGGCCGCAACCACCACATGAACAACATGGGCAGCATCACCGAAACCGCCACGGCTTTTCCGGGCAATACCGGGCGGCGCCCCAACAGCGTCGCGCCACTCGCTGAGATGCTGCGCCTGAACGGATTCAGCACCGCCTTCTTCGGGAAGAACCACGAGACCGCGCCGTGGGAGGTAAGCCCCTCCGGCCCTACCGACCGCTGGCCGACGCGGTCGGGTTTCGACAAGTTCTACGGGTTCTTTGGCGGCGAAACCGATCAATGGGCGCCCACGCTCTATGACGGGATGGCGCGGGTCGAAACGCCGCACTATCCGGGCTACAACTTCATGACCGACATGACTGACAATGCGATTGCCTGGATGAAGTTCCAGAAGTCACTGACACCGGACAAGCCGTTCTTCATCTACTTTGCGCCAGGCGCCACCCACGCGCCGCATCATGTGCCCAAGGAATGGATCGACAAAAACAAGGGCCGGTTCGACGGAGGCTGGGACAAGTTGCGGGGGGAGACACTGGCACGCCAGATCGCGTTGGGTGTGGTTCCCAAAGGTACCAAGCTGGCCGCCAAGCCCAAGGACATCAAAGATTGGGACAACCTGACTGCCGACGAGAAGAAGCTCTTTGCCCGCCAGATGGAAGTGTATTCCGGCTTTGGGGAATACTGCGACCACGAGATTGGCCGTCTGTTTGACGCCATTGGCGACATCGGCCAGTTCGACAATACGTTGATTTTTTACATCCTCGGCGATAACGGAGCCAGCGCCGAGGGCGGTATGAACGGCATGTTCAGCGAGATGACGTATTTCAATAACGTTCAGGAGACCGTGCAGGAGATGCTCAAGCACTACGACGATTGGGGCGGCCCTTCGACCTATCCGCACATGGCCGCGGGTTGGGCCGTGGCGGGCGACACCCCGTTCATGTGGACCAAGCAGATTCCCTCCAATTACGGTGGCACCCGCAATGGCCTGATAGTCTCGTGGCCAAAGCGCATCAAAGCCGCCAACCAGGTGCGCTCGCAGTGGCACCATGTCATTGATGTCGCTCCCACCGTGCTCGAAGCCGCCAGCCTGCCTGAACCCAAGAGCGTCAACGGCACCGTCCAGTCGCCGATCGAAGGTATAAGCATGCTCTACTCCTTCGACCAGCCTGATGCGAAGAGCACTCACAAGACCCAGTATTTCGAGATCTTCGGCAATCGCGCCATCTATCACGACGGTTGGTTTGCCGGCACCATCCACCGGGCCCCGTGGGAGAAATTGCCCCGGCACAAGTTACAGGAGGATGTGTGGGAACTCTACGACACGCGCCAAGATTTCAGTTTGGCGAACGATCTGGCGGCCTCGAATCCGGCGAAGCTCAAGGAATTACAGGGCGTCTTCATGAAGGAGGCGAGCAAATACCGCGTGCTGCCCATTGATGACCGCCTCCTCGAACGCCTCATCCCGGCGACGGCGGGCCGGCCGGACTTAATGGGGGAACGCACTTCGCTCACGCTCTCTCCGGGCATGGACTCCATGAGCGAAAACGTCTTCATCAACCTCAAGAACCGCTCCCTCTCAATTACCGCCGACATGGAGATTCCACAGGGCGGAGCGAATGGCGTGATTCTGGCCCAGGGGGGCCGGTTCGGCGGCTGGAGTCTGTATCTCAAGGACGGCAAGCCGACGTATTGCTACAACTTCCTGGGCTTGCAGGAATACAAGGTCTCAGCCCCGGAGTCGCTGGCGTCGGGTAAGGCGACAATCCGAATGAAATTCGATTATGACGGCGGTGGGGTGGGCAAGGGCGGAACGGCCACCATTCTGGTCAATGGCGAGAAGGTCGCGAGCGGCCGGATCGAACGCACGCAGGGCATGATCTTCTCGGCCGACGAGACGGCAGCCGTTGGGGTGGATGACGCCACACCCGTCACCACAGACTACAAGGAACGCGACAATGCCTTCACCGGCAAGATCCTCAAAGTCACTGTGGATGTGAAGCCCATCGGAATCGCGGCCAAAGCGGAAACTGACGAAGGGGTTCGCACGGCGGCTATGAAGAAAGCCTTGTCCGATTAGCCAAGACGACCAGTAACTCCGGTGCGAACACCATCCCCTGGGATGATGTGGTTGCGGCTCGACGCCTATGCGCTGCAGAACTAATTCTTACCTGTTTGGCAAGCCCTTGACCTTTCTATGACTTAACCGATGCTGTTCCCGCGGATGTCCGTCAAAGTCAAAATTTGTGGTATAACGAATGTTTCGGATGCAGTGGCGGCGACCGAAGCTGGAGCTGATGTTTTAGGATTCGTTTTTTGCGAACAAAGCCCTCGCTGCCTGTCGATAGATGCCGCGGCTGGCGTGGTTCACGAATTACCGTCGTTTGTGATCAAGGTTGGAGTTTTTGTCAATGCAGACGCTGACCTCGTGCATCGGGCCATTCAAAAATGTGGGTTGAATCTTCTTCAATTTCATGGCGAAGAAACACCCGACTATTGCCGGCAGTTTGGCTTGATGAGCATGAAAGCGTTTCGGGTCCGCGACGAAGCTTCACTCGAAACGTTTCCATTGTACGATACACACGCCTGGTTGCTGGACGCGTTTACACCCGGCAAGCTTGGGGGCACTGGTGAAAGGTTCAATTGGGATCTGGCAGTGCAGGCGGGACGACTTGGACGCCCCATTTTTCTCGCGGGCGGGTTGACGCCCGAAAACGTCGGAGAAGCGGTGCAAAAGGTGCGACCATACGGCGTGGATGTCTCGAGCGGTGTTGAAGCCTCACCTGGCCAAAAAGATCACGCAAAAGTAAAGGCCTTTATCCAAGCGGCAAAGGCATCGGGGTAAAAGGTAGTGGTACGGCACCACTACCGGGTAAAACTGAATCTGCGTTCACGTTTCTCAGGCTTGAACTTGCCTCCGAACGCTTATGAAAGCCGCTCTTTCCAATACTCAGGTTTACGTTTTTGGTGGGCGATTGCGACTACCCACACAAATTGAGGACGGACAATGTAAATGATGGAGAATGGAAACTTAGTTAATCTAATCCTGCGAGTTTGCAATAACTCGTTCACAGGAGGGAATCTCTCAGGGTTCGCGGAAATATAGCGAAGACTGGCATGTACTTCCCGTTTGAATCGCGCGGCTAATATTTCGCCGCCATGGCTTCGATAGAACACAACCGAGTCCTCCAATTCGCTTCGCGCCTGCGGATGGAGCCGGACCGATTTTGAAACAACCCCCATTACATGTCTTTAAGAGCGTCAATCGCATCAACTCCCAAAACCTCTCCAGAGTCAATTTCTTCAATGCGGCGGACGATTTCGTCGCGAAAAGCAGGGTCAAGCGTCTCCTGTTTCGTATAAAAAACCTTGAGCAGATGGGCATGAAGATCGAGAATTTCCTCCGGCGAAAGCTGGGCAATTTCTTTTGCAAGCTTTTCGGCTATTGCAGTCATGAAAGTAGTGTAAAGCGGAAGGGCAGGTTGTCAAAGGACACATTAGGTTTTCTCTGAGTGGGATACCATTATTTGAGTGCAAAAGGCGCTTCAGCTATTGAACGTTTACAAAATCGGAGAAAAGAACTGTTGGAAAAGATTATCGGTATCACTTTCGAAAAATTATCGCTTCAAGGAAGAACAGCCCGATAAAAGCGTCGATTGAAGCCGGAGACGGCGGGGTCTGCAAATAGGCTTGCGCCTCCGGTGTTTGTGAGGGTGGCAATTGTAGTCCAGTTCACGAGGTTCGTCCCCGCTTCGATGCGGAACACTTGATCGGTGGCACCGATCACCGTGAATTGAAGATGTCCATTAGTCCCAAGCGAGGCTCCTTTAAGCGTCAGGATTGTAGGGCCAACTCCAGGAATGACGACGCGGTAAAAACGAGCGACGAAGCTGAGCGAGTTTGTGTCGTTGAAAAGGTACGTGCCCGTTACATTCGTCACGGTTGCGAGTGAGGTCCAGGCGACCAAATTCGTGGTGGCCTCGACACGCAGCACCTGTCCCGGAGCGCTGCGGATAGTGAACTGGAACCAGCCATTGCTTGCCCGGCCCGGGTTGATAGAAGCGACGGCGCCCGGCATCGAAAGGGTCAGTGCGACTGTTCCCGTAGCGCCGTTATAACCATCTACAGCTATTTGATACGGGGTGCCCGCGATTGCCACGAATGAGACCTGGCTGGTATTGGTGCCAGCACCGGAAAGATTGTTGGTCACGATAGACAAAGTTGCCACTGTCGATCCGGTATAAACAGCAAGTGCATTCCGAAAATCCGTTCCGGATGTCGTCAGTGTAACCGTCCCGGATGTCGGCGCGGTCCAACTCCACCAAAGCGAAGCCCCGCCAAAATTTCCGGCATGGTTCGGTTCGCCGGGTTCTTTGGTTGCGCCTGCGTTTTTAAGACCGCTCGAAGTGGCAAAGGGTCCTGAGAGTGTGATTCGCTGGACGAAATCATCGGCAGGCACGCGGAAACGAGGAATAATGGTTTTGTGCGAATTCATAGTAAGGGACAGCGGATTCGCTGAGCTGGTCACAGAGCCGCTCCACCCCAGGAAAAGAAACCCAGAGTTCGGAAGTGCGCTTAGTTCGACGGTCGTTCCCATGACATAATTAGTTGCGAGGGGATTTACATTCACGACACCGTTGGTTGCCAGCACGGTGAGGCGTGGCTTAAACAAGTTTGGATTGATGGGATCCGTGCCTTCGAGGAATTCATTTAGATTTAGCACGCCATCGCCATCGGAGTCACCTACCGGAGATTGGCTGAGAGAGTTGAAATATTTTACTTCCCACGCGTCTTTCATGCCGTCCGCATCGTCATCCGCATTGGTGTTGCTGCCCGAAAGGTTAAAAGTGAAGAACATTGGGCTGGCCGTCGTGTTGGTGGCCACGAGAAAGTAACTTTGATTCGGGAGCCAGGGATAAGTTGTGAGGAAACGGTCCTGAGAACTGTTAGCGGTGGTGCTTCGAAAATCGTCGAGCGAACTCCTGGTGGGATAAGTGCCATTTTCGATATAAACAGCGACGCTGTTGGAATGGATTGACGTATGACGCCATCGCAATGCATCCGAAGGAGTAACAATTTCGAATGCGACCAGGCCAAATGCGGGAATGGTGCTGGTCACGGCTCCGCCGTAGAAAGGAATTATGGGGACGGAGTTGCTGAGACCGCTAACCGACGAGCTCACCGAGAAGAGGGAATCCACCTTGGCTCGGAACCCGAGATAATAAGCGGCGCCGGGTCGCACTGGTGGCACGGTGAAGTTGTAAGTGCCGGGCAGATCGTAGTTGGCGTATGGACCTTCGTTTTTCGCGTCTGAAGCCCAATCCTTGTAATCGGAGGAGCTAACGCCATTGCCCGGTGGGACGGTATCCCGAACGTGCATCACCACATCGCCGGCTTGTTGACTGAACGTGACAAACCAATTGGGCGGCATATCGCTCGGCAATTGCAGGCGGTAATACCGCCAGTCGCCTCCAGCGACGGCTTGATTTGTGGCACTTCCTGCAGTGAGGTCGAGGTCCTGGATATTCCCCGTCGAGATGCGAAGGCGGTAGCGAGCATTGGCATTATTGACTGCTCGCACCGCGAGGTACCAGGTTCCAGGTGTCAGACGGGTTTCAACTTTGCCATTTACGGGAACCCAATTCGCATATTCCGTGACCGTGCCAGTTACAGATCGGTCCAGGATAGTTCCAGCACCACCGCTGACAGCGTGCGAGAAAGTCGGCGGCAAATTCAGCCGGAGGTATAAATCAGAATTGCCGCTGATGGCGTCCAACTGCAAGCGGCAAAGTCCGGCGTTGTCCGGCGGTACTGAAATGGCGTAGAAATGGTACTGTCCCTGTTGCAAGTCAACGCCTTGATCGCCAGGCAAGGGGACTCCGTTTGTATCCACGCCTGAGTCGGCAAAAAAGGGCGGCGAGAGCCCGGGAGTTGTTGGCGGTTGTCCGGTGGCCGGCATTTGCCAGGCGGGCCTTCGCAGAGCGACGGCGCTGCTCGTCAGCGTGAATGCAGTTGAATTGTTGCCACGAACCTCGACATACCACGTGCCACTCGTAAGGAATGGCGGCACGAGGATTGCCGCGTTCGGCGTGGCTAGCATCCCCGCGAAAAAGGTGTCGCTCGGAAGGAGATCCTTTCGGGCGCGGACAGTGGCCAGCCCGGATAATTGAGCGACATTTAGTTCCCAGCCCAGGACGGGACTCCCTTGAACATTATCCGGAACTACCACCTTGTAATAGGTGCGCTCGTTATCCAGGAGCAACCCTGACGCCACATTGTTTAGTCCATTGGTGTTGAACACCGCGGTGAAGTTGAGTTGCGGGGCAGGGAGCTGGAGCACTCGCAGGACATAATCAGCATCGGGATAAATTCCGCTGTCATTGCCGCGGGCCTTTACGGCAACCGTGAAGACCGCTGCGGTTGGGTTGACAACTGTGATGATGTTCGAGTTCACGTCATTTGGCACCACGCCCCCGTCGTTGCCATAAGTGTCTAAGGAGCCGGTTGTGGCGCCTCCCGGATCGGGCAGGGTCACACTAGGAACCAAAGACAACATAGGAATTCCGACTCGGTTTTCGAGGCGCACTTCGATCGCCGCTGTGTTAGGGAGCACGGAGAACTGAAAGAACCGGCTGTCGCCGCCTTCAAGAGAATCCGGAGTTACGAGATTGGCAGGTCCGAGTGAACCGAGATTACTAATGCTTAGAGTACCAAGGCTGCTCAGGGTATAAGCAGTGCTATTCATCCCAATCCGGGCTGAGTTCGCGGGATTCAATCCTTCGCCAACCACCGCCAGGTAGTAAACGCCGGCGGCCACATTCGTTTGAGAATTACCTGGCAGGAGGACATAGTGTTCGTTGCCCGGCTTTTGCATGAATTTGCCGGAGAGTTGGGAACCAGAACGGCCACAGTCAACACTTGGAACATGATCCTTCAATATCAGAAGCATCGCCTCGCCAGATCCGGTCTCGAGCTTTATCTTCCAGTTTGGAGTATTTGTCGGAATAACGACCCGATAATAAGCAGCCTGGCGCGGAGCTAATGAAGAATTGGTGATTACTCCGCCAGCAAAGCTTAAGTCAGTTACTGGCAAGCTTAAACCGTTGCCGATGCCCCTGCTGAGGATAGTGTAGCTCATGGGGTTGGCTCCGGCACTGTTAATGACACCGATGTAGTAAGTGCCCGGTTCGAGAGGCTGGCCCATGCCCATCGCCAGAACCTGGCCGTTCTGGTTGACGATGCCGTCGGCTGCAAAAGTGCGGCGTGTCCAATCCGAACCCGCGGCCCACTGGTTCGTTGATGGCCAGTTAGTGCTGAGCGAAGGTGTCCCCCAAGGTCCAGTCGTCGTTCCGTTCGGCACGAGATCTCGACGCACGATCATTGTGGGTACACTTGAGGTGGCGACGTTAATGAGTCGAACATCCCAGCCGAGGGCGGTAGCAGGCACATCCACCCGGAAATATTTCCAGGTATTGGCTGGTTGGTTCGTGATGACTGAAGACCCGCCATCGAAATCCACCACACTGAAAGTGAGTGCTCGGACGACTAACGTATAACTGGAGTTTGGATATACCCCAGTTGGCCCTCTGGCTTTGACGAGGATTGTGTAAATTCCATTGGTAGGGTTGGCAACTGATATCAAGCTGTTGTTAGCCTCGCCGAAAGGAGTCGTTATAGTATAACCGCCTTCGTTGCCGTAATTATCAACGCCAACGCTCCCCAATCCGCCTAGCACTGAAGATAAGCCGGGATAAGGAAGCGAAGAACCAAGCCTCAACACCATGGCAGGATTGCCGGTTTGGGTCGTCAGTTGAGCTTGCAAACTTGTGATGCCGGGCGGCACCGTGAATTGATAGGCGCGCACTTCTCCTCCCTCAAGTGTGGCTGCGTGTACCAGGTCGGTACTGCCCGCCGTGCCGAGATTCATGATTGGCAACTCGCCACGGCTCTCAATGAAGAAACCGCTATTGCCAGCGCCAATCCGAGTTGGGAGATTCGTTGCGGTGGCTCCCTCGCTGACGACAGCCAAATAATTTGTCCCAGCAGGCAAGTTGAGCACAGGCGAAGAAGGCAGGGAAAGATAATGTTCATTCCCCGTTTTCTGCATGGATTTGCCCAATGTTCCCGAGCGTCCACTCCAGACATTGGGAACATAGTTGGTCAGGAGCACGAGCATGGATTCATTCGTGAGCGCGGTCAGTTTAGCCTGCCAACTCGAAGCACCGGCTGGAACCACAACTCGATAGTATGCCGCCTCGCGAGCCGGCAAGGAGGAGTTTGTTATGGTGCCGCCAGCGAAGGGCAAATTCAGGACGGGAATCAAAAAGCCATCACCGATTCCCCGGCTGCAGACCGTGTAAGAGACTGGCGTGGGAGCGGCGGGATTATATATGCCGACATAATAGGTGCCCGGTTGGAGTGGTTGCCCCATTCCCATCGCGAGAATACGTCCATCCTCATTGACCAAGCCGTCAGGCGAGAAAGAACGCTGGGTCCAGTCCGAACTCGCGATCCAGCTTCCGCCGTTGGTCCAATACTTATCCGCGCCCGGTTGCCAACCTGGGGTGACCAGGTTCAGAGCCAGTGCTCCGCGATTGATAATCAATCTGGGTGAACCTGCCGTCACATTAGTCAAACGCACATCCCAGCCCAGGGCCTCGGGCGGAACGTCAACCCGGTAGAACTGGTACAAATTGGTTTGATTGATAACGTTGGAGCAGCCTCCATCAAACACGAGAGGTTCGGCGGTGAGTTTTCGGATGTGTAGGGTGTAAGAGGCATCGGGATAGTCCGCGCCGGAATTGCGCGCTTTAACCATGATCGTTTCATCGAGACCCGGATCGGCCACATCGATGATGTCAGGACTGGCGACGAGGAAATTATCCTGACCACCTTCGTTGCCATAGGGATCAGGGCCCGGGGGACCTGGCTTGCTGCCACCCGGATTTGCCAATTCCAGGGTCGCCCGGGAAACCATCACCGGATTTCCAACTCGATCACTGAGCGAGAGCTCAAAGCCTAATGTGTCGAACAGATTATGGAAGTGCAACGCAGTGGATTCTCCTCCTTCCAAAGTGCTTGGATAGACAATATCACTCGTGTTCAAGGTTCCCAAATCCGTTTCGGGCATGAGCCCAATACTCTGCAAGACGTAATCTGACGAACCCGAGCCGATACGGTTAGGGTTGCTCTGGGCAGTCAGCCCCTCGCTAACCACGACGAGGTAATAGGTTCCTGGGAAAAGCTTCGTCGAGCCGGTCAGGGGCAATTCAACGAAATGTTCTGAGCCACTGCGCTGCATTTTTTTGCCGGCAGTGAATGTATTGACCACTGTGCCGCCAATGGCAGCGTTGATATTCGGCATCAAATCTTTGGCAATGGCCAGTAAGGCCTCGCCACTGGTAGTCTTCAGTTTCACTTTCCAACTGGTCGTGTCGTTGGTGATCAAGACCCGATAGACCGCGAGATCGCGCGCGCCAAGACCGAGATTTGTGATACTGCCGCCAGCAAAATCCAGATCCTTCACCGGGATCGAGTACCCTGACCCAATGCCACGAGTCGATACGGTGTAAGCCATGTCAATGGTCGAACTGGCGGAGCCAATTACCCCTATATAATAAGTTCCTGGTTCGAGCGGGCGCCCATAGCCAACGGTAAGTATCCGCCCACTCTGATCTTGCGTGCCATCAGGTGAAAAGTTGCGTCCAGTCCAATCACTGGCGGGGAACCATTGGTACCCAGTGGGCCAATTCGTAGCGGTCACCGGGTCAAATAAGCCGATGCTCGAGAGTGAAGTGGGCAATGCTTCCCTCCGAACGACCAATTGAGGCGATCCCGACGTGACATTGGTCAGGCGCAGATCCCACCCGACGAGTGCAGCCGAAGCAGGCACAGTTACGCTAAAAAACTGCCATTTGCCCGCAGGCACGGCATTCCGCGAGACGGAACCGCCATCCAATGGCACAGGCTCGGCGGTCAATGCGCGAGTGATGAGCGTGAAGTTGCCCAGGGCGATGTTCGGATTGTAGATGCCGACGTACCAAATATCGGCTGGCTGACCTGGGCGTTGGAGAAAATCAGCAGTGCTAAGCACATCATAAAAACCGGCGGAGGACGAGCCTGGGCTGCGGTAGTTCCAGATGCCTGGAGCAGCATTGCGGCGCAGGGCAATTCGCGTGCCGGGCGCGAAATTCGTGAGGAATAAATCCCAGCCCAAGCTCCCCAATTGCTGGCTAATATCCGAGACCTTGAACAAACGCCAGCCTACCCGATTGGTGTCTGTGTTGGTTGTCGCGCTGGCGAAATTGATATCGGTGACTTCCGGGTTGCCGCTTTGAAGGATGCAGGAATAAGAGTTCGTGCCGTAAACAGTGATATAGAACGTGCCGTCGCTGAGTGTGGGTGGCACGATCAAGATACTATCCGTTACTGAGCCTGGAACCTCCGAGTAAGCGTCATTGTTTGACTCGTTTGGTACCAGGTTTCGCCGGACGGCCACATTCGGATTGCCGTTACTTACAACCACGTTGACTTGCCAGGCCAGTTGGTTGACCGGCACCTGAAGACGGAAAGTAGCATAACCAAAGCCACTGATCGTAAGGTTGGTGCTGACGGCGAACGGGATGTCGGTGAAGGCTTGCTGGCGCGAATCGAGATTGATGGTCGAGCCAGGAGAGCCGGCAATTCCGACAAAGTAAAGGTGGCCTCCAACAAGGTAGTTCGGGACGACCAGCATTTGGCCTGTCTGCGCCAAATCACTGCTGCCGAGGACTGGAACTGCGGTTTGTTTGATTAGAATTGAGTTGGTCGAGCCATTCGCCAGCCAAAGCCGCCAAGCCACCGTGTTAACGGGAACTGTAGTTTTGAAAAAGCGCATGCCTTCGGCGCCCATCAGTACGTCGCCCGAACCGCTGGAACCCTCGCTGGCTACGGTCCCTAGGTCGGTTGCAAATGGTTCGCCTGTGACCAGTGTCCATTGAGAACCGGGTTCGGCGTGGACTAAGTAGTACCAATCCTCCCCTTCATTAAATGCCGCGCTGGGCAAGACGAACCCGTCCGAGCCAACGCGTTCGGATTTAAATGAATTACTTGCAACGGTCGGGGCTGTGCCCTTCGACAAGTAAACGTTGGCTTCACCGCCAAGGACATTCAGGGCCGTGCGCCATGCACCCAATGCCGTGTTTTGGGGGGTGATCTTGAAATAATAATCGCCCCCACTCGTTCCCGAACTAGTATAAACTTCGGTTCCGGAAAGGGTCAGCCCAGGATCCCAGGTGAGAGCGGCGAAAGAGAGTGATTCAGCGCGCAACGTATAGGAGTTGGAACCCGTGGGCTGATAGACGGCGATAAAGTAGGCGCCTTGCTGTGCTTCTTCGGGCGCAAAGGCCAGGGAATCATTTGTCTGGGACTGGCTCCTCTTGAGCCAGCTTGTGAGAGTTGGGGGTTGATCACGCCGCACGTAGAGATCGGGATTCGTGTTAGTTGAGTCCAGGATGATTCGCCAGCCGGGAAGATTTGTCGGGATGTCCACACGGAACACGTGCCATGAACCGGCGGTCAACACGCCTGACACGTTTGTAAATAAGTGCGATTTGGTGGCGGGTCGGTTAGTGGCCCGCATATCGACAACATTGGTCAAAACAGTCGCGGTGAAACTGTGCGTAACCGACGCAGGAGGGGTAATTACGCGAAGCACGTAATTGGTGATCTTGAATTCCGGTAATTCCAAATTGATAACGTTGGTCGTCCCATCCGCCAGAGCGATAAAATCGTAATTGGTATCGCTCGGCGTCGCGCCAGCTTTGAGCAAAAGATGCGAAAATGCCGTGGGCGAGCCCGGAATCGTGATGGCAAGGTTCGTAGCACCGGCACCCGTGGTGAAAGGAAAATCCTGGAATCCGCCCGGGGAATTCACGCCAGTAAAAACCTGGGCAAAAGTTGGGCTTGTTGTGAGCAGGACTATGGAAATGGCACAACGGAAGGGGGTAGTTAGGTTCATTTGCAAAAAAAAATGGCGTCAGGCGGCCATTATAATGGTCAAGCAACGTCCCGCTTTCAAGCAAATTCAATACTGGAGGGGGCCGGTGAGACGCCTGCTGCGGGTGAGGATGCCCACCGCTACAGTTCAACCATGCGGTTCCGATTTCAAAACGCTTCGTGACCAAGCTAGTACAGCAAGGAGCAGAAAAGTTCCGGCGAGAATCAAGCCACAAGTGGCCCAGTTGGCTGCTTTAACCGCTGTCGCTTGTAATTGAATGCCCAAATTCGCCCATTGGTCCACGACGACGGCTCGTTTGAAGGTAAGGACACGACCCTGAACAGGAACCGTCGCATGGATAGCAGCAGGAGTAGTGACGGCCGCGTCTTGCTGCTGGATTAGCTTTTCGGCCAGTCGCATATATGCGGCGTTATCGTCGGCGTTGTTTCTGTCGATGATATCTTTTGCGTCTTGCTGCGTGTAGTTGGCTTCTTTGTGGCTGCGCAAGTCACGTAATTTGCCACCGAGGACGGCCTGATCTCCGGAAGCAGTGGCTTGTCGCACATTCAATCCCACGAGCGCCTGCTGAAGTTTGATGTTGTGCAACTGGACTCGGGCGTCTTCGTTGAAGGCGGCGTCGTGGGTCGAAAGTCCGTAAGCCGCCTGGAATGCACGTCGTGCCTGTTGAGGGTCGCCTTTTTCGAGCGCAGAATTTCCAGCCGCGAGGAAAGTTTCGGCTTCCTTGGTTCGCGCAGTTTGCAGGCTGGTTTCGTTTTGAAGATAGGTTTGAAGGTCCGTGGAAGCGGTATCAAAAACCATTTCCTCCTGCTGAAGCTGGAGTGTGCCCGACCAATGCGTGACCTTCCATTTGTCACTGAGAGCAACGCGCCAGGTCAGGTTTTCCAGCGGCAGATCGAATTTCGGAGCTAACAATTCGAGATCGAGTGAGCGATGGCTCGCAATACCCACAGGGCAACTGAAAAAGAATTCCACAGGGACGACCTGTTCTCCCCGTCCGGCAGGCCGGGATTGTTCCAGAGGAATGAGAATCCGGTCCTGATCGCGCCAGGGCCATACGCCATTCTGGTTTACGAACGCAAACCAAAAACGAGAATCTTTAGGCAATGTGAGATTCAAAAGACGTTTGTCGCCCGGAATCATTTCCAGGCGCACCTGGGTTAGCATGATCCCATCGTCCGAGATCACCGAGCTAAAGTTGATATTGTTAACGCGCGCGGCTAATAGCTTGGCCGCTTCGTGGCGTTCGAGCTTGAGTGGGAGTTGATAAGAAGGCTCAACCAGGCGGTAAGTATAATTTGCGGCGACTGCGTGCAGATCCTGCTGAAGCGCGCGGGGAATGCTTTGCCATTCGGTGGGTTGAAGGGCCTCCGGGGCCGTATCGATGCGTGTTTGCAGCCGCCCGGCCGATTGAACGGTGAGAAAACCTCTTTGAAGATTGACATTTAACGCTTCCACACCGCGCAAAATGGTTTCGCTTGCCCGCTCAGGAACTGGAGTCTGATAGGTCGCCTGTAAAAGATACGTACCGAGCATACGGCGGTGCAATTTGACTTCCCACTGTTGGAGGCCATTGGTGATTCCATTGGGGACTTTGAGAAAGTCAGCGACCTGCTCGCCTTGAAAACGCACATTTTCAGCATTGGTAGGGATCAATATCTGAAAGCTTTTCAGACCTGTGTTCTCGATTTGGTATTGCAAGTTGACGAGGACCTTAAGCAGCGCTTCGTTTACCGTTGCGTGCTGAAGGCTGGTGACTTGAATCCACGCATCCACTTGCTCCAGCGCGAGAGCCAGGCTCCACGGCGCCTGCAAAAGGCGAAAGGCGAGCACGCCTTTCTGCCGGATACCTGATTTCTGCGGATCCAATTGCGTTATACCTTCGCTTGCCGCCACCTGAAGACGCATCCCCTGTTCCGGGACAAGCACGAGTGTGCCGCGTTGCTTGCTCGCCTCGCGCAATGACAATTGCGGGACGGGCCAGTTGTTTGTCGCCTTAAGTCCAGGCCCGGCCAGACTGATCGCGAATTGTTGCTGGCCTTCGGTTTTGCCTTTGAGGTGCAAGGTAATCAATCGACCGGCATCGGTCTTCATCTCGGTCCAATGGCTTAAGGACTGTCCGCTGATTGATTCAACATCAAAGCCAGATGGCATAAGGAAGCTGAGCTTGAAAACTCCAGCGCGCGTGATGGTCACGGTGGGATTCGCCGCCAGAATAGTGCGATCCTCCCCAAGCGAAACTGTGTCCTGGGTCTCCACGCGCACATCGGGCTCGACCGCAGAAGCTTTCAACGAAACCGTTGCAGTGCTATCGGAGTAACGAAAAGCGCGCCGCACTGTCAGCGCGGGAATCTGCGCCTGAAGCAGAGTCGTCAGTTCCCCTGGAAAATCTTCGAGGTTGATTGGAGAGAATGATTCAGCGGTGACGGAGTCCAGCGTTACTTCGTTTCCTGTGCCAATCCCCAGCAATCCAATTTGGCCGGCAGCATTCTGGACATTGAGCAAACCAACCGAATGCTCGAATGGAAGAGGACCTGCCGTGATTTGTGAGCGGACAATCACTCCAAAAGGACGCGACTCGGGAGGGTTGCGCGTAATACGCAATTTCCGAGTATCGGGATCGAATCGCCAAATGGAAGCTGCTTTGGATGTTTCCGTGACGTCGGTGATGGTAATGCTTTGAGGCACGTCGAGAATCAATTCGTTGAGTTCACCCTGGGCGGGGCGAATGGAAATGTAATGGACTCCTTCAATGACTCCCGCTGTGGGCACATAGAGCTGGGAAAGATCGGCATAAAAAACCGGCTTTTCACTCTTCACGTCGCGGCTGCGGGGTTTCCAGGCAATCCGGACATCGTTAACCGGTGTCAGGACAAGTTTTGCGACAGTATTACTGCCACTCACAATCCGTTGCAGGGAGACGGCTTGGGCCGAGAGAACATCCACATCGAGATTCGCCACGGTGAGTTCGACACTATTCACGACGCCGAATTGGGTCGGCAAGTTGAAACCAGTTTCGTTGTCGTGTTTGGAAACTTGTGTTTGGTATTGCATTTCGATTTCAAAAACACCGCTGTCTTGCGCGAGAATTTGTTGGGAACGGCGTGTACCTGCCTGCGCTTGAACGAGCTTCAACGCATTTGTAGGATACTTAATCCCGATCAATACTGCGGGTTCGAAGAGCAGTGGTAACATTTGACCCTTGCCGGCTTGCCAGCGGATGTGCGCGTTCGCGATGGCAAATGTTTCTTCGATGCGAATTGTTTGTGCTATGGAATCCGAGATTGGAGAGCTCTTTGCAGGGAAATATGAACTTTCAGAGCCAAAACTTAATCTTCCGTAACCCAAACAAAAAAAGCCACAAAGGAGAATTCCCGCCACGGCGGAAGCTGAGCCGGTTTCGGGTGCTGGAGCAGGCTGGGGCTTTGGAGGCATGTGCCATAACTGACGGAGCGTTGAAATGAGAACGTACCAAATTAGAAACGCGAGGATTACGACGAAAAACGCAGGGGCACCGTTGGGATACCTCAGGGCAGCCCAGGCGAGCAAAGTCCAACCGAGGATTCCGCCCACAGTTTTAAACCAGTCCTTTACCGTGAGCCATCCATAAAACCAAACGGTCAAGGCGAACAGCGCAGGCCAGGCACTGCCGAGAAAACTCAGAACGGAAACTTTATCTGGAATGTTGGAAAGCTGGACAGAAAGCGTGCTCCCGGCCTGTTGCACAGGAGCCAGGAACGACACTTCACGTGGAAGGTCCTGTTGCTGGCGACTGGCAAGGTCGGCGAGATTGAAAAACATTCCCAGCGCTATAACACAGGCGATCAGGCCGAGACCTGTTCCAAGAAGATGTCGTCCACTAAACCGGTAAAGACTTGCGCGCAGTGTCCATCTCCAAACCACAATGGCGCACCCTATCAACGCAAGCGCCCCTAGAACCAGGGTAGTTGCCCGGTTACCTTCGCCTCCAAAGGTTCTAGCCAGTTCAGCAAAGCCAGATACGTCAGGTACTCCTCCAACCGGAGTCAGCGATCCCTGGCGGTAGAGAAGGCGTTGGTTGGTGTCAGGTTCTAATTTCCACTCGGCAAACAATACGGGTGCGTTCACGATAGGCGCGCCAACACTAATGCGCTTTGCATTGCCGGACTTCGAGGCCAATTTCAGATCGAGCGTCAACACGGCGTTCGGGTCTAACTGCTGTGGAAGGGAGATTAGATTGGACGAAGCATCCATTACCGGAACGACTGAAAGGCCGTTGACGGTCGCTGACCATAGCTCTGTTCCTGCGGGCAGGCTAAGACGAAAATTGGGGTTCCCCCGATTCTTTACGAAGTATCGCGCGTCTGTGAGAACCTGGCCTTCCTTTGAGATATGTGTGACGAGCGCCGCGCGGTCGACTACCTGGCTGACGGAATCACCTTGAGCCAGAGGGCTGAGCGCAAGTCGCAAGTTGAATGGGCGCGAATTGTACCGATAAGCGGCAAGGATTGGTGCATCGAAGAACAGCCGATATTCCGAGGGCACCTCGCCAGTCTCCAATGGCAGCAGACCGGAGGAAACATCCACTGGTTTCACCTGAAATTGATAGGCGCTAATGATGATGGTATGGCCTTGTTCGGTTTGGGAGTCGAGTGGGCGCGCTCCGGCGAAACCCAGTGTCTCACCTTGCGCCTTGAACGGACGTTCGTACGTAGCCAGCAACGTGTAGGCTCCTGACACTGGGGTATGTAATTGCACCATGTAACCTCCGGCGATCTTCTGCCGGGTGCGGATGTCCTTTCCAGTGAACTCGACGTTGAAATATTCGTCGGATAATTCGACTTTAAATGCGGACACCGGCGCACCGGAAATCACGTAATTAATTATGCTGCTTCCGTAAGCGATACCTTCGCCGATGGAAAACAGATGAAAAACATCGGCCTGCAGAGTTTGGGGCAGGCGTTCGACGCGTACTGACAATTGCCAGGCAGGGTCAGTCAATCTGAACGCCGCCTGAATTCCAGCGACCTTGCGAGGAAAAAATGCGGTGGCGATCTCGGTCAGAGCTTGTGTGCGTTCGGCCGTGAGACGAAAACCTTCATCGGACGTGGCCGCTATGTGTCCACGCACCGATTTGGCTTTGGCAACTTCAATGCGCGGCAAGTTCCATGTGGTTTCCCCAAGAGGTTTGTTGCGTTCAAGCCGAAGCTGGAGCACTTGCCGGCCTGAGGTGGGTTGGCCATAGACCAGGCGCAGTTCGGCTTCCGTTTGATCCTCGGGTTCGCGTAGAAAATAATCGCTGAGACCTGACGCACTCAACCGCGCAATGGCGTAGCCTTTGGGTACGCGTAGTAACAGCTCACGCAGCGGAGCTTCGCGAATCTCCAGCTCGATTTCGGCATCGATCGAAAGCTCGTTTTCTCCAAGGCGATACGCCAGCAATTCTGAGACGGTCAGTTCGGGCAGAATTTGATCGGCCTGGAGACGCAGCGAAAAATCCGCGCCCGAAAATCTGTAAGCGAACTTCTGGCTGCCACTTGCGCGAAAGGCAGCGCGCGTGGTTTCGCTCTCAGGAAATTGCTCGGGAGAAATCTGAGATAGGCCGGTCGATTGCACAACCTCAAGCCGCACCGCGCCTTCGTTCACGATCCGAAAATAGCCGGCAAAACGGGTGGCATCTTCGGGCCGCAATTGCATCGAATCGGCCGTTTGCGGAAAGGCGCCCAAGGGTGTTTGCATATGCACCTGAAGGGCAAATTGATTTTTCTGAGGCTGATTGAACTGAACCACCAGTCGTCGATCGGTTGAGTTGGCAATGGGCTCCACATTCCAAGCCAGGACTTGCTCACCCTGCACCCGGGTCACTTCACCTGCCCCGCGCAAGATCAGCCCAAGGCGGCTCAATTCTCCCTGCATGACTTTAAAATCCAAAAGCGCAACCTGCCGCATCAACCCGGGGCTAACGTTGATTTGCGAAAGCATTTCTGTCGAATAAAACAATTTGCCCTCAGCTTCCGGCCTGCTCTCTTTCCACGAAAATCTTACCGCGCCATCGGATGGCAAGTAGCTGACAAACTCAGCTCCTTTGCGCTCCGGCCGGGCGGCGCCGGGGAATTGAAATTGCGTGTCGGCTGCCAGGCCTTCCAAAACGATTGGTTGCAGCGAGCTGGGTGTTACATGGAAATCCAGCGCTTTCCATCCTCCCTCATTTTGGCGGACGGCGGCATTGAACTTGAGTTGGATTGGAAATTCGCCTGGTTGATCGAACACCAGCAGAAATCGATCTTGTTCGAACCGCACGTGCCAGCCGGGATGTTGTTCGAGGACGGTTAAAGCAATGGCACCGGACAGCAGCGAAATAGAACCGCCTTTGGGATTCTTCACGTGGGCCGTAGCGGTGAGCGTAAAGGCTGCCGTCTGTTCATGAAGCTGGCCGAGCAGCTTGAAGTTCTTGAGAACGACACGCCGCGTTTCCGGATCGGCCAGACTGATCTGCAGCGGGAGAGAATATGCTGTGCCCTGAAATCGGAAAGAGAGCGGCTCCGGGTCGCCTGGTTTTGGTTCGTTCCCAAGCGACGGAGGCAGGAACTTTGGGGTGATCGGAATCAAACCTGAAATATCGCCAGCCTGGACCAGCAGTTCGGGTGTGGAATCAATTTTGACATAACCGCTCAGAAGCGCCGGCTGCGTGGGGATGAGTGAGAGAGGTGTGGCGGTGGTTGCGTCCTTCAGCTCGCTTTCGGCAGTGATGTTAACCAAAAATTGTGCGGCTGGTTTATAACTTTTAATACGGCGCAGGACCAGTGTGCGAATATTATTGGTCTCCTGGCGCATACTCCAGTCCTGCAACTCTTTGCCGGTTACCTGGCGAATTTCACCCTGGCCGCTGAGAGTGAGAGCAAATTCGCCGGGGTTGCCTTCGAGAACATTGAACGTCGCGTTGATGGATTGGGTGATGGCATCCTGGCTGATCTTGATGGACTGCTCGAGTGAGGTGGCGAAAATGGCTCTCTGTTTGTCGCCATGACTGCCGTTGAGAAACCCTTCTATGATAAGCCGCGCTTTGCCATCCTCGATACCGCCGTTGAGGGAGAGGTTTTTGAGTTCGGTGGTGTTGGTGGCACCACAGATGGTCATTGCCGACAAAATAAAGATAAAAAGGAATCGATTCATAGAGATGGTGAGGGTGCTTGGAGGTGAGTAACCTTTGCAAATTCTGGTCGCATCCCGGAAAACTGATCTGCCAACCACAGGGACACAGCGGGGCAAAACCACAAGGCATCAAACCACAGACGCGAAGAGCGCAGAGGTTTTGTTAAGTGGGTCTTCTCTGTGTCCTTCGCGTCTCCGTGGTTGATCTCCCTTTTCCCGGGCTTTCTGCACATTTTGCTCCCTTTCCGATTTACCCGGATTTCTTTCGGCTTTATCCTGCGCTGATGCCACCAAACGAACTTACGCACGCAATCATCGGCGCTGCTATTGAAGTGCACCGCGAGATTGGACCCGGAAAAGTTGAAGCGGCTTACGAGGTGGCCTTGTGCCGCGAGCTTAATCTTCGTGGCATTGCTCATCACTCGCAGAAACCTTTGCCAGTGATTTACAAAGGGAAGAAACTTGATTGTGGCTATCGTCTGGATGCCCTTGTAGCCGATACCGTGGTGGTAGAAGCAAAGTCTGTTGAGGCTGTGCATCCGGTCCACAAGGCGCAAGTGCTCACCTATCTCAAGCTCGGAGGTTGGAGATGGGCACTTCTTCTGAACTTTAATGTTGCAGTTCTCAAAGAAGGCATTGAAAGACTTGTGCTCGGTTTTGGTACGGCCCCGAGTTCTGAGGCAAGTGGCAACTTTTTGAAAACCTTTGGTCTTGATGAATGCACGGCTGAAAATTTTCGTGCCACATCCAACAGTGGAGATCGGAAAGCAGAAGCATTGGCAGGAGAGATCATTGCTTCGGCCTTGGAAGTGCATCGAGAATTTGGGCCAGGACTGCTGCCTTCGGCTTACGAGGCTTGCCTCTGTCACGAACTTCATTCGCGCGGCGTGCCGTTCCAACGCAATTGCCCTCTGCGCTGAGCTACAAAGGTGCTGCCTTGACGATATCGGATCAGGTCACTTTGTTGGTGGATGAGCGTATTGTCGTCAAGTCTCAGGCAACGTTTGGAATTGAGCCCGTTCATGAGGCTGAACTCTTGAGCCAGTTGCGATTGGGAGGCTGGAAAGTTGGGTTGCTGTTCAACTTCAACAGTGTTCTGCTTAAGGATGGTATTCGACGAATAGTTCTCGATAGGTCCCTGCGAATCGGGAAAGAGCGTTAAACGGAAACGGAAAAACCACAGAGGCGCGAAGGACACAGAGAAAAGCAACGTCCGATTCTTCTCTGTGCTCTTCGCGCCTCCGTGGTTTATATTCTTTTCCAAAATTCGCATAACGTTGTGCTACTTCCCGGCAACGCCCTTTGCCTGCCGGATCATCCACTCGAGTTTCTTCGGGCGCGCGTCTGCTCCGTAGACGTCTGGCACGCCACTCAGATATCCAAGCAACCTATCCAGCGTGACTTCCGCGGCATACGGGCTGGACACCAGCCATTCGGAGAATGCGCTGGCACTTGCGCTCAGTCGCATGGCGGGACTGGATTGTTCGAGCGATGCCGCGTTCCCATTGAACGGCACGGGCCATTCATGCTCGCGATAATCGCTCGTTCCCGGGATCTTGAAACGGACCCGCACGATCCCCAGCGGGCCTTCCCCAGCCTGATTCACCTCGATGACGTAAAGGGCATTGCCCGATTCCGCCGCGCCGATCTCGGCGGCATCCACAGTGTTGTCGCGAAATTGTTCCTTGGTCAGTTGATGCTTCGCATAACCAATCTGTCGATAGGCCGTGACGCGTTTGGAATTAAACTCGACCTGTACCTTGACGTCCGAAGCCGCTACTTGCAACGCGCCGGCAAGTTGTCCCGCAAATTCCGTCGCTGCTTCCTCGGGCGTATTAATGAATCCGTAACGTCCGTCCCCATTGCGCGACATGACTTCGAGCAGATCATCATTAAATCCTTCCCAACCGATACCGAAACAGTCCAAAGCGATCCCCTGCTTCCGCTGCGCCTCGACTTTTTGCTTTAGTGATTCAGGTGTAACATCACCGAGATTGGCCGCGCCATCGGTGAGGAGCACAACCCGATTGATACCGCTGGGCAGGTAATGGCGCGCGGCGGTCTGGTAAGCGAGGTTCATGGCTTCTTCCAAATTCGTCCCGCCCTGGGGAGTCACCCCGCTGAGTTCGTCGGCTACGCTTCCCGCCTTGTCGCCTGCAATTCCATCCACCCAAAGGCGGGGAGTGCGGGAGAAGGTGACAACGCTCAGCTTGTCCTGTGGCTGAAGTTGCGAGGCCAAAACTTTCAACGCCTCGCGAATGATGCTCACTCGATCCGCTCGTTCCATCGACCCCGAGTTGTCCAACAAGAGCACGATATTCAGCGCACGCCCCGCCTGTCGGCCTGCTGCAGCCGTCTTGATCGAAAACCGCAACAGATCGCGATTATGCGCAAAAGGATAGCGCGCCCGTTCCCACGCGAAAGCAACCGGCGCACCCGCCGCCGGCTCCGGATCATGATAATCAAACGCGTTGATGAATTCCTCACTCCGAATCGAGGCGGGCTCAGGCATTTGCCCTTTGTCCAGGCTGGCCGCAGCGAGTTTGAATGAGACATCGCTGACATTGAGTGAGAAGGTGGAGTAAGGGTTTGCGTCTGTTGCGACTTCCGGTTGCGGAATGGGGGATGGAGTTGCGGTCTTCTTTTGGGCTGGGTCTTGCTCAGTATTAGTACCAGAGAGTGAATTTGTCTGAGCATACGGTCCAGGGTTGTTTATGTGAGCACCCAAAATATCCACTTTCTTTTGCGCAGCTTGGATCTCCTGTTTGTTTTGCTTAAAGCGATTTTCCAGAGCAACTATTCCGCCATCGTTCATGGCCAGACGCTGCTCGAGGCGATGGTCCGAATACGCCTTGGCCACTGCGTTTGCGATGTTTGCTGCCTCTTGCGGAGTGTCACCTTTCGCTCCGATTTCAATAAGACTTGTGTTCCGGACTGGCTTCAAATCCAGTTTCTTCTTAAGAAGGCTCAAGGTTTCTGCCTTGCTCAGCTTTGCTCCTTCACCCCTTTTCTTTGCCCAGACTTCGCTCAAATGGAGTTCCTCCGCGACTTTCCCTAAAATCAAATCGGATTGAATTACCTCATACTCGGTCTGCATAAAGTAGGGATCATAATTTCCACCCAAGGGTCTCTCGGTCAGACCACTGATATCAGTCTGATCTCGCTCAATTTTGACTCGAGCAGTGCTGTGGACACCGCCACTCATTGTTCGGCGGAGTTTTTCGAACAACCCTGGACTCTGGTCGGCGGGCTGGGCCTTATCGACCAAGTCGACCATTCTTGTCTTGGGCAGGTCCACGTCGGTCTTTTCGGAGGCCATTTTTAAGTTAAGCATTTGTTGGAAGCGTTGCAGCTGTTCCAACTTCTGCTTTGCCTCGTCGTACTCCTGGATCTTTTCCGATTTCCCGATGGTGTCTTCAACGGCTGCGGTTGGTATCTTCCCAGCCTCCAGAAGCCTTCGTTTGTTCGAGTCCTCTTTGCTTAGGGTAGTTTCCTTTAAACCTTCGCTAACTTTGGGTTGTTCACTGAACGACCGCGCTCTGCCCATTTGAAACGAAAAAGCCGATTCCGAGAGTTTATCCACCCCGGAAACACCCGGCTCAAATTGAAGAATTGGCCTTGTAGAACGTTCGACGCTTTGGTCGGGAGGAGCGCCGAAATATGCACCGGACACATTTGTAACGTTGACATAGCCCACGCCATTTAAGCTATAAAGCTTGCCCGGTGCATCCTTAACAGCATCGGAATCGAAGGCTACAAGGGGCTGTTTCGATTGTTGGTCCACGGTGGTCTTGGATTGAGCCGCTTCGGACCCTTTGGGTCCCAATTGATTTCCAAGATACCAATCAAAACCGAGCGCCCTGTTTTCGGAAGAGTCCCGCTTTGCCTCTACGTCATCAACCCTCCCTGCTTCATAAAGCTGCCTGCCATCGCTCATCAAAGCGTCATTTTTCTTTCCACCAATCAACTCCTCCGCCTTGAAACCGTCTAACGAGTCTTTTCCCAAAAGAGCCAGGTCCCCAAGCGTCGGTGCTTTCTCCGTCTTGGCCAGCGTTTCCACTTCGCTTGTGGTTAACCGAAAAAAGGTTGCGCGATCTGGTGATTCAGAAGGCACTTCCGTCTTGAGTTTTGCTTTCGCGACTGCACCGAGACTAGAATCCGATAGATTCTCCTTTGTGGAAGCGCTGAAAGCTTGGGTCAGCTCGGGGAGTGTTTTCGGCTCTTTTGCCGACAAATCGCTCTTTGCATCCGGCTCTCGCGACAGGGTAAGGGGCAAACCTGCGCTTGCAGCAGTTGAAGCGGGCTGTGGAACTGCGGCAGGGGCTTCCGGTTGTCCTGGAACGATTTCGGTTCGGCCGTTTTCCAGGCCATAACGTCGTCGAAAAACGGATTGTTCAGCAACCTGAGTCGGCTGCGAAAGCCCTCCGCTTCTTCCACCTCCGGCAGAAGGTCCACTCGCGACAGTCGTCCCAGCTGCATTCGCGTCAGGGGCGATTGGTGCCGAAGCAAGTAAACGTTTTGTCTCGAGTATCGTGGTTACCCCGGTTAGTTCAATCGGTGGTGTCGAACCAGCCAAAGGTCTGCCAACGGAAGTCTGAGCATCCTTCTGATGAGTTAACTGTTCCGCCGAGCTAGTTGCTTCATCGCCGGCGATTTGGGGGAGTGCGATTGGAACTCGTGGCGCCGCATTGCGGTTACCGTCTGTTGATGCTATATGAGAACCCTTTTTTGCATAAGGAGGGGTTGGCTTCTCCAGGACGCCAATCCATGGAGGGTCTCCAGCATCCCCGTTCGTCATCGCGATTTTGTTCCTGCCTCTGGCCACAGATTCATCACCAGGCGACGATAAGGTAGTGTGCTGCTGAGGTGCTCTGCTCTCACGAACTGTCTGATCATTATCAGCGACATTATGGCTAACCGCATACTCTCGCGCTGACTGCTGTATGCGACCACCAAATGTATTTCGAGAGTTGCTTAGCTTCGGAATGGAGATACTGATAACCAAAAAGATCAATGCCCCCGCTGCCGCTATACGAATGACCCAGTGTTTCGTTTGAGGTTGAGGTTGATTGAATGGGCTGGGCTTAACGACCTTGAATTGAGCCAGCAGCTTTTCACGGCGTGAAGCACTCAATTGAAGAGGTGTTGCTTGAGCAGCCAGTTGTTCTGCCTCACCGACGACAGTTTCACGGACGAATCCGATGCTTTCTTTCAACCGTATGTACAGTTTGGCTAATTCCGGGTCCTGTTCAATCGTACGCCCCAAAGCAAAAGCCTGGTCCGCCGGTAATTCACCGAGCAACAGAGCAGTGAGCTGAGCTTCCAGCTCTTCCCGTGGTGTTGGAGGTAGATCAGCGTTCATAAGTCTTGACCATTGGAGGTTGGGAGGATTCCCACACAACCGCTGCCTCCCTCTTAGCAACACTTCGCTTCAGCGAGGTGGTAAAGATGCGACTGAAATCACGAGCTGTTTCAACGGCTTTCCTGGCACGCTTGAAACCGTTGAAACGGTTACCGATTCTCCAGGGGGTTCTGTCACCTCGCTGAAGCGAGGTGTTAATGAGAAAGAGTTCTTTGGAAGCGGTTTTCCCCGCTTGTGAAGTTGATCCGCACGTTTGGGCGAAACCCAGGAAAACCGCAGAGGCGCGAAGAACGCAGAGAAAACAAATTTCATATTCTTCTCTGCGCTCTTCGCGTCTCTGCGGTTTGTCTGGTCCCCGTTTTGGTTGCGGTTTGCCGGGTTGTTCACTCTGTGGTTTAGTTGTTTCTCTCTTCATTTCAACACTCCATTCTTTGCCAATTCCTCCGCGATTGCTTTCAACGCATGATGCAAAACGTACCCAACATTCCCCACGCTCAGCCCCGTGCGGGCGCTGATCTCCTTGTAAGACAGTTCTTCGTTAAATTTCAGTCGGATTAATTCTCTGCTGCGTTCATCCAAAATCTCCAAGCTCAGCCGCACCAAGCCGATACCTTCCAGCCGCACAATTTGTTCATCCGGTAATGGCTGAGGGTCGACGCTCTCCTTCCCGGGCGGTCCATCCTCATTTGTTGCGGACTTGAGCGGCACGATCTTGTTACCATCTCGCAGATGGTTCAGGGCCAGGTTATGCACTGTCCGGTAGAGCCAACGCCTGGGCTCGCGGACCTCGTTAAACTGTGCATGCAATCTCATGAATGCTTCCTGAACCATGTCCTCGGCAATAGTCAGCTCGCGGCTGAGGCGCAGCGCATATGCCAATAGGGGCGATTCCAGAGCTGCAAACAGCTCTTCGATCGTTTCGCATTGAGACGGCGCGACGCTGGCTTGCTCGGATTGCATTACGGCCATGTTCAGCAATCTGCTCACAAATTTGCCTGACTTATCGCGCTATCCCGGCGTTTATCCCCACAACAGGACATCGTTTTCTACCTAATACGACACTGGAGGACGCGATTTCTTAGAGGAAATAACACTTTGTTGTAGAAAAGGTTCCAGAAGAAACTGAAAGACCGGGAAGATTGACCACGGATGGCACGGAGAGCACGGATAAGACGGAGATGAAAATAACTGCTTGCAAAACCTCTTCATTAGAAGAACCGCATGAAACATGAGGAAGCAATCTGGTGTGAAAACTAGTCCTTAGGTG
>Ga0163163_10000233_pt1 | contig 57369 bp, 62 predicted proteins | sample S65metaG_FD_119766 | JGI IMG/M metagenome (GOLD analysis project Ga0163163, IMG submission 119766) | Switchgrass rhizosphere microbial communities from Kellogg Biological Station, Michigan, USA - S6-5 metaG | ecosystem: Host-associated > Plants > Roots > Rhizosphere > Soil | place: USA... | reverse complement strand
GTTCGCGCGCGTGCGCGGCGACACGATTACGCTCGTGCGCGACGAACATCGTCTCGCTGCGCACGTCGATTTCTGCGCCGAGCTGTTCCGTTTGTTCCTGCAGCGTTTCTGCTGATGTACGATTTTTTCGCGAGTTGTCCCAAGGGGCTGGAATATCTGCTCGTCGACGAGCTGAAAGCGCTTGGCGCCGATGCGCACGAAGCGCTCGCCGGCGTGCATTTTCGCGGCGGACTCGACGCCGGCTATCGCGCCTGCTTGTGGTCGCGCTTGGCCAGCCGAGTCCTGCTGCAGCTGGCGGAGTTTGAAGTCGCCGATGGCGATGCGTTATATGCCGGCGCACGCCCGATCGCATGGGGTGAACATTTTGATCTGGGCACCAGTTTCGCCGTCGATGCGGTAGGTAGCACCCAGGGCGTGACACATAGCCAGTACGCGGCGCTGCGCGTGAAGGATGCGATTGTCGATGCGTTCCGCGATGCTACGGGCGAACGCCCGAACGTCGACACGGAAAATCCCGGGGTGCGCGTGAATCTAGTGCTGCGCCGCGGTCGAGCGATCATCAGTCTGAATCTTGCCGGGCCGCCACTGCATCAGCGCGGCTATCGCATCGGCGCCGGTTTGGCGCCGCTCAAGGAGAATCTCGCCGCGGCGATGCTGTTGCGCGCGGGTTGGCCGGCGATTTACGCCGCCGGCGGCGGGCTTGTCGATCCACTGTGCGGTTCCGGCACACTGCCCATCGAGGCGGCGCTGATGGCGGCGGATGTCGCGCCGGGTTTGCGCCGCGAGCACTGGGGGTTTTTCGGTTGGCGCGGCCACGATGCCGCATTGTGGAAAATGCTACATGACGACGCGCAGACGCGCGCCACGGCCGGATTGCAGACGTTGCGACCGGTGTTCTTTGGCTTCGACGAAAATCCGACCGTGCTCAACGAAGCGCGGCGCAATGCGCAGGCGGCGTTGCTGTCAGGATTCATGCAGTTCGGCCGTCAGTCGCTCGAACATCTGCATCGACCTCACGAGCTGGAAACACCTGGACTTGTCATCACCAACCCGCCGTATGGCGAGCGCATGGGCGAAGACACCGATGTGTTGGCCCTGTATCGACTGCTCGGGGCGAAATTGAAAACTGAGTTTTCGGGCTGGCGCGCGAGCGTCATCGCCGCCGATGAAGCGCACGGTCACGCGCTGGGCCTGCGCGCCGACAAGCGCTACAAGTTGTACAACGGCGCGATCGAATGCACGTTGCTGAATTTTAACATCGCGGCTGCCGATGCCCCGAAGCCGGAACGCAAGCCGCTGTCGGCCGGTGCGCAGATGGTGAAGAACCGCATCGAGAAGAATTTTCGGCATCTGCGCAAGACCGCGCTCCGCGAAGGCATCGACTGCTGGCGCGTCTACGACGCCGACTTGCCTGAATACGCGGCAGCGATCGACATCTATGGCGAGCATCTGCACATCCAGGAATACCAGGCGCCGGCGAGCATCGATGAAAATCTCGCGCGCACGCGCTGGCGCGAGCTAGTGCGCGCAGCCGGCGAGGCCTTGAACGTCCCGCGCGAGCGCATCGCGCTCAAACAGCGCGCACGCGGCAAGGGCGGCGAGAAATACGGGCGCATGGAACAGCGCGGCGAGTTTTTTGAGGTTGGCGAGGGCGGGTTGAAGTTTCTCGTCAACCTGCATGATTACCTCGACACCGGCCTGTTCCTCGATCATCGGCCGCTGCGCTCGCGCGTACTCGAGCTCAGCAACGGCAAGCGTTTTCTTAATCTGTTCTGCTACACCGGCGCGTTCAGCGTCTATGCCGCCGCCGGCGGCGCCGTCGAGACGACGAGCGTGGACCTGTCGCCAACCTATCTGGAGTGGGGCGCGCGCAATCTCGCATTGAACGGCTTCGATCTGACGTGCAACAAGCTCGTGCGCGATGACGCCATAAGCTACCTGCAACATCACTCGGCGATGTTCGACCTGATCTTCGTCGATCCGCCCACGTTCTCCAATTCCAAGCGTGCCGAGGATTTCGACGTGCAGCGCGATCACGCCGCGTTGCTCAAGCTGTGCGGAGAGCATCTGCTGCCCGGCGGAGTGATCCTGTTCTCGAACAATTTCCGCCGCTTCAAGCTCGACGAAGCAGCACTTGCCGGATTCGATATCCGCGACATCACGACGGCGACGATTCCATTCGATTTCGCGCGCAATCCGCGCATTCATCGAACCTGGGAACTACGGCTTCATTCAGCTTGATCGCGTGCGAAACTGAATGACGTTTCGTTCGCTGCCATCTTTCAGATTTGATTCAGCCCTGCGACTTCAGGATGCGCGTGCGACGTTGAGTCGCACACACATCTCTGAGGGGAATTCAAATGACTTCTCGTACACGCGGTTTCCGCGCGCTGGTGCTCGGCGTACTCGCGGCAACCGGATTGGCGCTCGCGCCGTCCGCATTCGCCCACGGCGGGTTCGGAATCGGCATCAACCTACCGGGTTTGAATGTCGGCGTCGGTCCGCATCATCACGGCTATGTCGGCATCGGCGGTGGCGGCTACTACTCGCGAGGGTACGCGCCGGCGTATTACGCGCCCGCACCGGTCTATTACGACTACGACGATGACTACTACAGCGCGCCGGTCTACGTGGGCGGCTACTACGGAGGTGGTGGCTACTACGGATCGCGCCATCATTACTACCGTGGCGGCGGCTATTATCGTGGCCACCATGGTGGCGACTATCACCACGATTATCACCATGGCGGTTATAACCACGACGGCGGCCATTCTCACGGTGGCTATCATCACCACTGAAAACTGAACGCTTTGACGGTGTGTTACCAAGACCCCGCGACTCCGCGGGGTTTTTCTTTTATGGCCATGGATGGTCGATTTGCCGGAAATGCAGGAGCAATTTCCGGCACCCCAAGCGCGCCTGAACGAGCGGCCCCTCAGATGGAAATTTCAGACCGGATTCAGGCCAAAAACTGCAGGATGACTTTGCGACACTAAAGTCGCGTTCTGTAACAGGAGTCAGTCATGAATTCCCGCAAACGTGGCATTCGAGCAATGGTCCTGAGCTTGCTGGCTGTTGCCGGTATCGCACTGGCACCGGCCGCGTTCGCTCGCACTTATGTTGATGTTGGCGTCACTGCGCCTGGCGTAAGCGTGGGCTATTACGGCGGCCATCATCATCACGGCTGGTATGGCTCAGTGGGTGGTTACTACGATCCGTATTATCGGCCGTACTACTACTCGCCGACCTATTATGATCCGTACTACTCCCGCAGCTGCTATGTACGCGGCCATTACGACCGTTGGGGTTATTGGCACCGCGGTCACTACGTCGCCTGCTGAAGCAGCCATGGCTTCACTTGAACCCCGCCCCTTCGGCGGGGTTCTTTTATGGCCAAGGATGGCCGGTATGCCGAAAATGCAGGAGCAATTTTCGGCCGTATGGCCATGGATGGCCGGTATGCCAGCTGGCCGGCGCCTTTGGCCATGCGGCAACGTTCCGGCTGGCCTCTGACGACACGGGACGCTAGGATAGGCGTTCTGTTTCATGGATGACCGTATGACTTCGCCGAATCGGCCAGAAGACAGCAAAGGCGCCGCTTCGGAATCGCCTGAGGCGTGGACATTCTTCCGTCAATGGCTGAAGAATCCCCTCGGCATCGCTGCGTTGTCGCCTTCGGGACGACAACTCGCGCGGCAGATGATCGCCGAACTGCCGCATGGCGCGAAGCGCGTCATCGAACTTGGCGGCGGCACTGGTGTGTTTACGCGCGCGATGCTCGGCCACGGCATCGCGGCGCAGGATTTGCTCGTGCTGGAACTTAACGAAGCGCTCTACCAGCATCTGCGCGCACGCTTTCCCGACGTGCGCGTCGAATGCGGCGATGCGCGCGAACTGAAAATGATCGCCCAACGCAACGGGTTTCTCGATGGCGGGCAGGCAGACGCGATCATCAGCGGACTCGGCCTGCTGTCGATGTCCAAGCGCATGCAGATGGAAATCCTCGAAGCGGCATTTTCCACGCTGAAACCCGACGGCCGCCTGATCCAGTTCACCTACGGCCCGAAGTCGCCGGTCCCACGCGAGGCGCTTGCGGAAATGGATCTGTCCGTGCGTCGCGGCGGCTTCGCCTGGTGGAACGTGCCGCCGGCTTCCGTTTACGTGTTCACGCGCAATCGCTCCAAGGCGATTCATGCGGTGCGGGGAAAAAGCAAAGGCTAGGGCACGGTTGAGAATTGGCCCCGCTGGCCGTATCATGCGCGACCGCCGGAGAGGTGGCAGAGTGGTCGAATGTACCTGACTCGAAATCAGGCGTGGGTTTATAGCCCACCGTGGGTTCGAATCCCACCCTCTCCGCCAGAAATCAAAAATGCCCCCGCGTGGGGCATTTTTGATTTCTAGAGAAGGGTGGGTGGACGTACCCACTTGGGTTCGACAAAATCGCCGGGAGCAATTTTGGACAGCCGCAGGCTGGCCCGAGCGTAAGTGCGGGCGAGTCTCAGGATGAGACGAGCAATCCCACCCCCATCAAGCAATCCGATCCCATGTCCCTGATTTCCGTCCCCGTCTCCCACGGCGAACTGATCGACAAGATCACGATTCTCGAGATCAAGGCCGCGCACATCCGCGACGCGGGCAAGCTCGCCAACGTTCGTGCCGAGTTGGAATTGCTGAACGCGACATGGGGCAAAGACGCGGCAGCGAAGATCGATATCAGCGAAGAGCGCGCACAGCTCAAGGCCGTGAACGAGGCGCTATGGGACATCGAAGATCGCATCCGCCTGAAAGAAAAAGCGCAGGCGTTCGACGCCGAGTTCATCGAGCTTGCGCGGTCGGTGTATTTCCGCAATGACGAACGTGCGGCGATCAAGCGCACGATCAATCTCAACCTTGGTTCGCAACTCGTCGAGGAAAAGTCGTATGCCAACTACCTCCCGTCGTAAGCACTACTCCATCGCCTCGTACAGCGGCAACGTCAGAAACTCCGGAAATTCCTTGGTGAGCGACATCTGCTCGAAGATCTGCGCCGCGCGATCGTAAGTGTCGAGCGGCTCGCCTTGCGCGGCTGCATCTTGTTTCACCTTGGCAAGTTCCTCAGGGATAAGCGCGCCCACGAGCGCCGCGTCGACCTTGCGGCCGTCATCGAGCACACCCTTGTCACTGTGCGCCCATTGCCAGACCTGTGAGCGCGAGATCTCCGCAGTCGCCGCGTCTTCCATCAGGTTGTGGATTGGCACGCAACCGTTGCCGGCCAGCCAACTGCCGAGATAGTGGATGCCGACGTTGATGTTGTTGCGCAAGCCAGTTTCGCTGATCGGCTGTTCGGGTACGAAGTTGAGAAAGTCGCTCGCCTTGAATTCGTCGCCGCGCTGTTTGTCCCATTGGTTCGGTCGGTCGCCGAGAACGCGCGTGAACTCCTCCATCGCGATCTGCACGAGGCCGGGATGCGCGATCCAGCCGCCGTCGAAGCCATCGGTCGCATCGCGGCGCTTGTCATGGCGCACGCCGGCCAGTGCTTTCTCATTCGCTTCCGGATCATTCTTGATCGGGATCAGTGCGGCCATGCCGCCGATTGCCGGCGCGCCGCGACGATGACAGGTCTTCACGAGCGCGAGCGCATACGCGCGCATGAACGGCGCTTCCATGGTAATTAGGGCACGGTTGGCGAGACAGAAGCCGGGTTTATTGCGGAATTTCTTGATCGCGCTGAAGATGTAATCCCAGCGTCCGGCATTGAGTCCGGCCGAATGTTCGCGCAACTCGTAGAGGATCTCGTCCATCTCTAACGTGGCGAGAATCGTCTCCAGTAGCACGGTCGCCTTGATCGTTCCGCGCGGAATACCAAGCGTGTCCTGCGCAAGCAGGAATGTATCGTTCCACAGCCGCGCTTCGCGGTGGTTCTCCAGTTTCGGCAGATAAAAGTAAGGCCCGACGCCGCGCGCGAGTTGTTCTTTCGCGTTGTGAAATAGCGCGAGCGCGAAGTCGAACAGCCCACCGGCGACGCGCTGGCCATCGACGGTCACGTGTTTCTCGTCGAGATGCCAGCCGCGCGGGCGAATCTGCAGCACGGCGATCTTGTCGTCGAGCTTGTATACTTTTCCGGCGTCGTTCGTGAAGCTGATCACGCCGCGGACCGCGTCCTTGAGATTCACCTGACCCTGGATCTGGTTGAACCAGTTTGGGCTGTTCGAATCCTCAAAATCCGTCATGTACGAATCCGCGCCCGAGTTGAACGCGTTGATGATCATCTTGCGCTCGACTGGGCCGGTGATCTCGACGCGCCGGCAATGCAACGGTTTCGGCAACGGCGCTACTTTCCAGTCGCCGTCGCGGATGTGCTTCGTCTCGGCAAGAAAATCCGGCATCTCGCCGGCGTCGATGCACGCCTGGCGTGCCACGCGTGCCTTGAGCAACTCCTGCCGGCGCGGCTCGAACGCGCGGTGCAGCTTGGCCAGAAACACGAGCGCGTCGGGGGTGAGAATTTCCTCGAAGCGAGGATGCAGCGGCGCGGTGATTGCGACGCCGTCCGGATGGGGTGTCTTCATGACGTCAACCTCCAAAAAAACCAATTGTAGTGCTCAAACGGCGAACTCGCGTGCGAACGCTTCGAAGCGTTCGATCACCGCGTCGGTTTCGATCAACTCCATCACGCCCGGATATTCGAGCTTCGTCCCCCACGGCAATTCTGCCGCGGCCTTGCCGCGAAACTTGCGCGCCGCGGCATCGTAACGGTCGACGCACCAGCGCCGGTCCGAATACGGGCCCGAACGCTGCGGATTGCTCGCGGCATGCAAGCCGAGCACTTTCGCACCGACCGCGTTCGCGATGTGCATCGGTCCGGAATCGGGCGTGAGCACGAGCGTTGCGCGCTGTGCTAGCGCAAGGAATTGTTTGAGCGTGTCGCGGCCGATGAGGTCGAGCGGTTTGTTTTTGCATTTGTCCACAATCGCATTGCCGAACGTGCGTTCGTAATCGCTCGGGGATCCGCACAGCGCGATGCGCCAGCCGCGCACTGCAGCGTGGTCCATAACCGCTGCATAGCGCTCGGGCAGCCAATTGCGCACGGAGTGGCTGGAGCAAGGACTTACGAGCAGACTCGGCGCGTCGCCCGTCAGGTAGTGCGCGGCAAATTCGCGAGCGGAGTCGGCAATCGGAAGATCCCAGCGTACTTCGGTCTGGCGCAGGCCGAGTGGCTCGAGAAAGCTCGCCATCGCATCGAGTACGTGTTCGCCGCTGCGCTGCTCGATGCGCCGGTTGACGAATAGGCCGTGCAAATCCTTGGCGCGTGCGCGGTCGTAGCCGATGCGTAGCCGTGCGCGTACCAGGGCACTCGCGACGTTCGCACGCAGCGCTACTTGCAAGTGCAGCAGCACATCGAAGCGGTACGCCGCAAGTTGCGCGCGCAATGCCCGGAAACCGCGCCAGCCGGCGCCCTTGTCGAAGATCAGGAATTCCACGCCGGCAATATCGCCGACGAGCTTGTGCTCCAGTTTGCCGACGATCCAGGTGAGCCGGGTCCGTGGCCAGACCTTCTGCAGCGTGCGCACCAGCGGCACGACGTGGGTGACGTCGCCGAGCGCGGAGGTGCGCAGCAGGCAGATCGACTGCGGCGGATGATCACGCGAAAACGACACTTCGGGCATGCTGGCTTGATAAACTGGCGAGGATGACGCAGGCGCAAATCCAGGCAACGCCCGACGGCGCGATTCTGTTCGACGCGGGTGCCGCCGCACAAGCGGCGTTCGATCCCGAGTTCTTCGAGCCGGCGCGCTGGCATGCGCGAAAAAGCGCCGGCGCGGTGAGCGGCGGGCGCGGCGGCGCGCTGTTCATCGACGCGCCGTTCGGGCATTGCGTGCTGCGTCACTATCGCCGTGGCGGCATGGTCGCCGGCTTGATGGGCGATCGTTACCTGTGGACCGGATCGGAGCGCACGCGCGGCTTCGCCGAGTTCCGCCTGCTCGCCGCGTTGCACCAGCGCGAACTACCAGTGCCAGCGCCAATCGCGGCGCGTTATCGCCGCCAAGGCGTGCATTACCGCGCAGACCTGATCACGCGGCGCATCGATGGCGCGCAGACGTTGGCGGAACTGCTCGCGCTCGGCAGGGCGGACGCGGCTGCCGCCGCGCGTGTCGGATCGGAGATCGCGAAGTTCCATGCACAAGGCGCTTATCACGCGGATCTGAATGCGCACAATGTGCTGCTCGACGACGCCCAGGTTTGGCTGATCGATTTCGACCGTGGCGAATTACGTAAGCCCGCGCGCGACTGGCAGCTCGCCAATCTCGCACGTCTGAAGCGTTCGTTGCTCAAGCTCGGCGCCGCGCGCGACGGCGACGCGGCATTCGAGCGCACGCTGTGGAATCCGCTGATGGCTGCATACGAGCGCGGAGGTGGCGCGTGAATCTGGGTTTGCGTTTTCTCGGCGTCGGTTCCGCGCAGGCGGTGGAACTGGGTTCCTCCGGCGCCGTGCTCGAACGCGACGAGGCGCCGCTGTTGCTGATCGATTGCGGTCCCGAGACGTTGTCGCGTTACCTGGATATCTATGCGCAGCCGCCGCGTGCGATCTATCTCACGCACACGCATATGGATCACGTCGCCGGGCTGGAACGCCTGTTCTATCGCGCCTATTTCGATGCGGAACTCAGAGGCCAAGTGCGTGTGTATGCGCATGCGGCGCTGATCCCGCACCTGCAGAGTCGCGTTGCCGACTATCCGGAAGTGATCGCCGAAGGTGGCGCGAATTTCTGGGACGCGTTCCAACTCGTCGCCGTGTCGCGCGGCTTCTGGCATGCCGGTCTGTGGTTCGATGTGTTCGCTACACGTCATCACGCGCCGCAAACGTCATTCGGCATTGCGCTGCGCGGCGCGTTCGCCTGGACCGGCGACACCCGGCCGATCCCCGAGACACTGGCGCAGTTCGCGCCGTGGCCGACGCTGATCGCGCACGATTGCGCGCTGCACGGCAATCCTTCGCACACCGGCGTCGACGATCTGGCGCGCGAGTATACGCAGGAACAAATCGGGCGCATGGTCCTGTATCACTACGGCAGTGCGCAGGACGGCCTGGAGCTTGCTGCCCAAGGCTACCGCACGGCGCGGCGCAACGAGCGCATTGCTTTGCCAGAGCCGTCGCCCGAAATCGTGCTGAAAGCGGAAGTCGCCGCATGAGCGCGCCGATTCCGCACACATTGATCGAAGCGCCAGTGCGCGACACCCGCGCGCGGCCGTTGCACGACCTGCGCATCTCGGTGATCGACCGCTGCAACTTCCGCTGTCCTTATTGCATGCCGGAAGACCAGTACGCGCACGATCACGTGTTTCTGGCCAAGGATCAGCGTCTGCGTTTCGAGGAAATCGAGCGTATCGCGCGGGCATTCGTTGCACTCGGCGTGCGCAAACTGCGCCTGACCGGCGGCGAACCGTTGCTGCGCCGCGACTTGCCGGAACTCGTGCGCCAGCTCGCGCAAATTCAGGGCATCGACGATATGGCCCTGACCACGAATGGCGTGTTGCTGCCACGTTCTGCGCAGGCCCTGCGCGATGCGGGACTCAAGCGTCTGACCGTGTCGCTCGACAGCCTCGATCCGGCGACGTTTCACAAACTCTCCGGCGGACGCGGGCAGGTCGACGAAGTGCTCGCCGGCATTGCGAGCGCGGAAGCCGCTGGCTTCACGCAGATCAAGCTCAACTGCGTGGTCATGCGCGGCATCAATGACATGCAGGTGCTCGATCTCGTCGAGCGTTATCGTGGCAGCGGCCACATCGTGCGCTTCATTGAGTACATGGATGTCGGCACACTCAACGGCTGGCGCGAGGATCTGGTCGTGCCGAGCGGAGAACTGATCGAGCGCATCGCCGCGCGCTGGGCGCTGCGGCCGCTCGAACGCAATTACGGCGGCGAAGTCGCGCAGCGCTATGCGTTTGCCGACGGCGCCGGCGAGGTCGGTTTCATAAGCTCGGTGTCACAGCCGTTCTGCGGCGACTGCTCGCGGGCGCGGTTGTCGGCGGATGGCAAATTGTATACTTGCCTGTTCGCGCAGTCCGGTTTCGATCTGCGCGAACCGCTGCGCGCGGGTGCGAGCGATGCCGATTTGCAGGCGCTGATCGCGCAGCGCTGGTCGCAGCGGTCGGATCGCTACAGTGAGATGCGCGCCGAGATTCGAGCAGCAGGGAAGAACGACAAGGTCGAAATGTTCAGCATCGGTGGGTGAAATGGCGAAACGAATCGCAAAATTGACCCACCTTGATGCGCACGATCGTCCGCGCATGGTCGATGTCGGCGCGAAAGCCATCACCGCGCGCGCGGCGACCGCCCAGGCGCTCGTGCGTTTCCCCGCGGCAGTCGCGCGCGCATTGCGCGAAAGCGGCATGCGCGCGAAGAAAGGTCCGGTGATCGACACCGCCATCATCGCCGGCACGCTGGCGGTGAAACGCACGCACGAATTGATTCCGTTTTGTCATCCGCTGGCCATCGAGCGCTGTGATTTCACGGTCGAGTTTTCCACACCGACGCAATTGTCGATCTGCTGTGAAGTCGCGGTGTCGCACAAGACCGGCGTGGAAATGGAAGCGCTGACCGGCGCCAGTGTCGCCGCGCTGACCGTGTACGACATGTGCAAAGCGTTGTCGCACGAGATCGTCATTGCCGAGGTGCGCCTGCTGGAGAAATCCGGCGGCAAGCGGCGCGTGCGCGGCGGGAAAATTCCGCGATGAATTACCGCGTGCTGTATTTCGCCTCGCTGCGCGACCGCGCTGGCATGGACGCCGAGCAGGTGAACTCACTCGCGCTGGACGCGCGCGGCTTGTACACCGAGTTGCGCGCGCGCCACGGTTTCGCATTGGATGAGAGCCGTTTGCGCGTGGCGGTCAACGGTGCGTTCGCCGCGTGGGAACAGCATCTGCACGACGGCGACGAGGTGGTTTTTCTGCCTCCGGTGAGTGGTGGGTGAGGGCGAGAGCTGCCAGTGGAATCATTTCATCTCAGCGAAACCCCGATCGACTCCGCCACGCTCTCGCGCGAACTCGCGCACGCAAGCGCGGGCGGCTGCGTGACGTTCGCAGGCTGGGTGCGCGATCACAACGACGGCCGCGCCGTGCTGCGTCTGGGTTACCAGGCCTACGCGCCACTCGCGGTCAGTGAAGGCGAGCGTATCCTTGTCGAAGCACGGGAAAAATTCGGCATCATCGACGCGCACTGCGCGCATCGCGTCGGCACACTCGAAATCGGCGAACTCGCCGTGTGGGTCGGCGTCAGCGCCGCGCATCGCGACGCCGCATTCTCGGCTTGCCGCTACATCATCGACGAAGTGAAACAGCGCGTACCGATCTGGAAGAACGAGCATTACGCCGACGGCGAGTCGGGGTGGCTGCACCCGGACAACACGCCGGTTTCCGGGAATGATCGCCTTGTCTGAGCTGGCGGTGTAGGGTATTCTGCGCGGCCTTCTGCGGAGCGGTGTCCGAGCGGTTGAAGGAGCACGCCTGGAAAGTGTGTAAGCGGCTTATACCCGCTTCGCGGGTTCGAATCCCGCCCGCTCCGCCACAAGATTCAAAACGCGCTTCGCCAGTTCAATGGTGGCCCCGTCGGTCCTCCCGCGACGATAGTTTGCAAATCCCGCCAGGGCCGGAAGGCAGCAACGGTAGTGAACGATTCGGGTGCCGGGATGTGGCTGGCGGGGCCGCCACCCTTACCAAGCCGCAAATTGCGCGTCTGTTAGAATCGCGACTTGTCCGAATGGAACGAGTCGTGTCCTATCAAGTCCTCGCGCGCAAATGGCGGCCCAAGCGTTTTTCCGAACTGGTCGGCCAGGAACATGTCGTGCGCGCGCTTGCCAACGCGCTGGATTCCCAGCGCATGCATCACGCGTTTCTGTTCACCGGCACGCGCGGCGTCGGCAAGACGACGATTGCGCGCATCTTCGCCAAGTCGCTGAACTGCGAACGCGGGCAATCGTCGAATCCGTGCGGCGAATGCTCGGCGTGCCGCGACATCGATGCCGGTCGCTTCATGGACATGATCGAGATCGACGCCGCGAGCAACACCGGCGTCGACGATGTGCGTGAAGTGATCGAGAACGCGCAGTATTCGCCGTCGCGTGGGCGCTTCAAGGTCTACCTGATCGACGAAGTGCACATGCTCAGCAAGTCGGCGTTCAACGCGCTGCTGAAGACGCTCGAGGAACCGCCCGAGCACGTGAAATTTCTGCTCGCAACGACCGATCCGCAGAAACTGCCGGTCACGGTGCTGTCGCGCTGCCTGAAATTCAATCTCAAGCGCCTGCTGCCCGAGCAGATCGTGGCGCAAATGAACCGCATCCTCGAGGCCGAGGGCATCGCGCATGACGGCGAAGCGCTCGAGGAACTCGCGCGCGGTGCCGATGGCTCTCTGCGCGACGGCTTGTCGCTGCTCGATCAGGCGATTGCGTATGGTGCCGGCGCGGTGCGCGCCGCCGAAGTGCGCGCGATGCTCGGCACGATCGAGCGCGGACAGGTCTACGCATTGCTTGAAGCCGCGCACGCGGGCGATGGCAATCAGCTGATCGCCGAGGTCGAGCGCCTCACCGAATTTTCGCCGGATTTCGCCGGTGTGCTCGATGAAATCGCCGGGGCATTGCATCGCATCCAGCTGCGTCAGCTCGTCGATGCGCATGCGACTGAATCGCGCAGTGACGATGCGCAAGTCAGCGCGCTCGCCGCGGGGATGGCGGCGGAAGAAGTGCAATTGTTCTATCAGATCGCAGTCACCGGTCGGCGCGATTTGGCCATGGCGCCGACGCCGCGCGCGGGCTTCGAGATGACGCTGCTGCGCATGCTGGCGTTCAGGCCAGCCGAGGCTGGAGCGCAGACCATCAAACCGGCGGCGCCGATTCGCAGCGCCAACCCGGTCAACGCGCCGCGTAGCTCGGCGCCGGCGCCGCAGATGCTGCCGCCGACACGCAGCGTTGAGCCCCCCGCACCTGCATCGTCGCCCCCATCGGACTGGGCCGGCATGATCGAAGCTGCGGAGTTGAAAGGCCCGGCCGGTCAGCTCGCGCGCAACGCCGCGTTGCTTGCAATCGAGAACAACGTCGTGCGTCTGGCATTGAATCCATCCTTCGAGCACCTGAGCGCACCACCGGTCGTCGCGAACATCGAGGAGCGCCTGAGCAGTGTGCTCGGCCGCGCCGTGAAATTGCGTTTCGAGAAGGCCGATGCAGCGCAGACGACGCCGGCCGAAGTCGCCGCCAGCGAACGCAGCGCGCGCCAGCACGAAGCCGAGCGCGCGCTTGGCGACGATCCGTTCGTGCAGGGGGTGATCCGCGATTTCGGTGGGCGTGTGATTCCGGAATCGATCAAACCCGCCGCGCCCGCCAAGGCCGGCAACGTGGAGTAACGAGCATGCGTGGAGAGCTGGGTCAATTGATGCAACAGGCGCAGCGCATGCAGGAGAATCTGCAGCGCGCACAGGAAGAACTGGCGAAACTGGAAGTCACCGGTCAGTCCGGTGGTGGCATGGTCAGCGTGACCATGAACGGCCGCCACGAAGTGCGCAGTGTGCGCATCGACCGCAAGCTGTTCGCCGATGATCCGGAAATGGCCGAAGACCTCGTCGCCGCCGCGATCAACGATGCCGTGAACAAGGTCGGCGAGGCGAGCAAGCAGCGCATGAGCGAAGTCACCGGCGGAATGGGGCTACCGCCGGGATTCAAACTGCCATTTTGATTGATGTCGGGTTCTCCTCTCCTCACTGAACTCATCGAAGCGCTGCGCTGCCTGCCCGGCGTCGGCGCGAAGACTGCGCAGCGCATGGCGTTCCATCTGCTCGAGCGCGACCGCGCTGGCGGCCAGCGTCTCGCCGAAAAACTCTCGAGCGCTGTCGAACGCATCGGCAACTGTACGCGTTGCCGCACCTTCAGCGAGGAAAGTGTCTGCGCGATGTGCGCGAGTCCGGCGCGCGACGCCACGCTGTTGTGCGTCGTCGAGACGCCCGCCGACCAGCTCGCGATCGAACAGGCGACGGGTTACCGCGGCCGCTATTTCGTGCTGCTCGGCCGGCTGTCGCCGCTGGACGGACTGGGCCCGAAGGAACTTGGTCTGGACCTGTTCGCCGCACGCCTCGCTGAAGGCGAAGTGCAGGAACTGATCGTGGCCACGAACCCGACCGTCGAAGGCGAAGCGACGGCGCACATGCTGAGCCAGCTCGCGCGCAGCGCGGGTGTGCGCGCAACGCGCCTCGCCCACGGCGTGCCGCTCGGCGGCGAACTGGAATACGTCGATCGCGGCACGTTGGCGCACGCTTTTGGCGGGCGGCAGAATCTGAACGACTGAAGGAGTGACCATGGGCGATACGCTGTTCGGCAAGATCATCCGCCGCGAGATTCCCGCCGAGATCGTCTATGAAGACGACGACGTGCTCGCATTCCGCGACATCAATCCGCAGGCGCCGGTGCACGTGCTGTTCATTCCGAAGCAAGCGGTCGCTACACTGAACGATCTGGCTGCCGATCACGCCGCGCTGATTGGCAAGCTTTTCCTCGCCGCGACTGGCTGGGCCAAGCAGCAGGGATTCGCCGAGGATGGCTATCGCCTGGTCATGAACTGCAACAAGCATGGCGGACAGACGGTGTTCCATATCCATCTGCATTTGCTGGCAGGACGCCAGATGCACTGGCCGCCGGGGTAGAGCGAAGCATGAAGATGCCTTGAATGGCATCTTCATGTTTCGCGATGGCCGAGGCAGGAGCCGAGGCGGGGTTGCTTAGCGAGCGCAGGATGCTCGAGCTTAGCAACGCGGTGAGACACGCGTGCTTCGCGCTGCTCTAAGCGAAGTACTTCAGCCGATCAGCGACGCTGCCCACAGCGAAATTCCGCCCAGCACGCCACCAATTCCAATCGCCGCGAGCACATCGCTCGGATAGTGCAGGCCGAGCACGACGCGCGATGCGGCGATCAGCACGGTGAAAGTCACGAGCAGCGGCGCCAGCATCGGAAACCAGGCGAGCGCGACGATCGTGAAACTGACTGCGTGCAGTGTATGGCCGGATGGAAAACTGAACTCGTCAAGCGGCGGTACGCGTGCGATAACGCCGTCGCAGCTGCGAAACGGTCGCGGCCGGCGCGTCCAGCGTTTGAGCAGCCGGTACAGCGCGAGTGCGACGCCGCCGGTCATCAGCATCTGCACTGCCGCCAGCGCACCGTGCACGCCACCGAAAATCGCGAGCACACTCATCAGCGCATACCAGAACACGCCATCACCGAGCCCGCTGATTACGCTGAAGAAGGCGCCGACAGCGCGCCCTGCGCCCCAGCGGTTGGCGACGACGCACAGGTGACGATCAAATCCGGGCAGCGACAGCAGGATGGCCATGCGTGTTCTCCTGGGCGAGGCTCAGCAACAACGATTCGAAGTCGGCGATCACCGCCTCGGGTGCGAGCGAAGCGACGGCCGTGCGCGCGTTTTGGCGCAGCGCACCGCGCAGCACATCGTCGACGCCGAGTGCGAACGCGGCGGCGATGAACGCGTTGGGTTCGTCCGCCGGCACGCGCATGCCGCCGATGCCGTTGGCGATGTGCTCGTGTGCGGCGCCCTGATCGAACGCGACGATGGCGAGGCCGCTTGCCATGGCTTCGAGCGTGACGTTGCCGAACGTCTCGGTCAGACTCGGAAACAGGAACAGGTCGGCACTTGCATAATGACGGGCGAGATCTTCGCCGAGCTGCGTGCCGGCGAAAATGAAATCGGGATTCTTGGCCGCGAGTTCCGCGCGCCGTGGACCGTCGCCGACCCAGACGTAGCGCGCACCAGGCACGCGCGCCTGCAATTTGCGGAATGCCTGCACGGCAAGATCCAGATTTTTTTCCGGCGCGATGCGGCCGACGTAGATCGCGACCGGATCGTCATCGCCCACGCCCCACGCCTGGCGCAGCACGGTGTCGCGGCGCTGCGGATGGAACAGGTTGGTATCGACAGCACGGCGCAGCAGGCGTGCGTTGCCGATGCCGAGCTTGCTCAGCTCATGGCCACGTTCGCGCGTCGGCACGAGCGTCGCTGCAGCGCGGTTGTGGAAGCGGCGCAGATGGGCGACGGCCAGCGAAGTGAGCCAGCCCAGTCCGTAATGGCCAAGGTAATCGTTGAAGCGCGTGTGGAATCCGGTGCAGACCGGGATGCCGAGACGTTTCGCCGCGCTCATCGCCGACATGCCGAGCGGGCCTTCCGTGGCGATGTAGATCGCATCCGGCGGTGTCTGGCGCCACTCGCGGCGCAGACGCCCGCCGCAAGGCAAGCCGAAGCGCAGGCCAGGATAGCGGGGCAGCGCGGCGCCGCGCACGGCCAGCGTGGTTACGAGGCTATCGGGTGTGTGACTGCCGGGTTGGCGCGGCCGCACCACCTGTACCGCATGGCCGCGCGCCGCCAGGCCGTGCGCGAGTCCTTGCACGGTCAGGGCTACGCCGTTGACTTCCGGCGGCCAGGTTTCGGTGATGATGCTGACGCGCATGCACTGCTCCTCCTTGCGAGCGGAGCTTGGCCAACTTGTGTTGCGCAGGCGTGGCCGCAGCGTGACACCGGTATGACAACCGGGATGCATTCATATTTGCTGCCTATTCAACGGCCAATCTCGTTCAGTTCAGGAACAGATGGCGATGCTGGCGATAGCCTTGCTTGTCGATGTGTTGCTGATAGCATTCTCGCTGTGGCTGCTGCCCGGCGGGCCATTGCGCCAAGTTCGCCAGTGTCAGGGGAGATGAAATCAATGAATACGAATTCCGAAGCCAGCGTTCGGCCGGCAGTAGCGCTTGTATTGCGCGTGCAGAACATGGACTGCGCCTGCGATAACGCGCGCAAGTTCGCTGACAAGATATTTCTCGTCGCCGAAGCGCTGCCGCTACCGTTCAAGAACTGCACACGGAGCGATTGCCGCTGCCGCTACGAGCGCATCACCGAGCGTCGCAAGAGCAACAGCAAGGGTGATCGCCGCACGGGGGAGAGTCGGCGTACAGAAATCCGGTTCGAGATGAAGGACGACCGCCGCTCAGGCAAGGACCGGCGGCAGAAGAACAATGCCTGGAAGCAGTCAGTCTGAAAACTGATCAGTGGTGTTTTTCGCGCACGATCACGATCGGCGGCGCGCCCCACCAACCCCACGGGCCGGCCCACGGGCCCCACGGGTCGTAGTAGTACGGGAACGGATCGGCCGTCGCGCTGCGCTGCGGCCACAAGTAGACGTTATCGGCATCGACGTGCGCATAGGTGTAGTTGAAGTCGCCGACCGGGTGCTGTTCGGTGCCGGCGACGGCGCCGGTGACGGTGAGGTCGCGGCCTTTCACGTAGACGGCTGGATCGTAGAAACCCTTGCTGCAGGCGATGAAACGTCCGCCGACGCCGTCAGCGTGGCGGCTTGGCCGCGCGTCGCCATACAGCTCGCGCGAGAGCACTTCAAAACAGGTGCTGTCGGGTTTCGGATCGACGCGGATAATCTCGCCGCCCCAGCGCACGCGCGTGCCGCGCGCGTTTTGGCTGACGGCTTGTTGCGGCGTGAGCGCAGCAAAATCAGTGCCGGCAATCTGCGCTGGCACGCTGGCGCAGCCGGCGAGGGTGAATGAGGTGAGTGCGGAAATGATGAACAACGGACGCATGGCACAACTCCGGGACTGATGCATGAAACAAGACGTTCGGCGGCCTCTTCAGGTCGCAGAAGATAATGCATCCGGCTCAATGGCGGGCAAGCGCAGCGCCGCGACCGTGCGCGCGAACGCTTGCACCTGTCCGGCCGGCGGTACCGCGAATGCATAGCGCAACCTCGCGTAGTCGGCAAGCAGCAGGGATACGTCACGGTGCTGCGGCCACAACATGCCGGCCCGCGCGGTCAGGGTAATCGGCCCTTCAGTGTCCTGCGGCGGCATTCCGGCGCGGGTCAGCTTGCGGCGCAGTCCCGCGTATGCCGCGTCGAGCGTGTCGGGGTGCGCGCGCGGCGCGCGCAGTACCATCCACGCGAACAGCCCGAGCAGTAACGTACTGACTGCAATCAATACCGCCATCAGGTGCGAGTACTCGGCTTTCTCGACACCGAATGGTGTGAGCAGACCTTGCTGGCGCAGCACATTGAATTGCACGACCGCGCTGTTCCAGAAGCGGTTAACGAAGTCGAACCGATTGCGCGTCGCCAGCAGCCAGTCGGACTGAAACCAGCGCACGCTGTCACCCGCCGCCGCGCGCGCTCCGAGCTGCACGCGCTGCGGGGCGACCGCAGCAGTTGGGTCCACGCGTACCCAACCTCGCCCGTCCAGCCATACTTCCGTCCAGGCGTGCGCGTCGGATTGTCGCACCAGCCAGTAGTGGCCTGCGCGAATGAGGTATCCGCCCTGATAGCCTGTCACGACGCGCGTGGGTATGCCGGCAGCACGCATGAGGAACGTGAACGCTGAAGCAAAATGTTCGCAGAAGCCTTTCTTTTCGCCGAATAGGAAATCGTCGACCGTATCGCGCGCGAGTAGCGGTGCGTCGAGGGTGTACGTGAACTCGTTGTGAAACAGGTCTAGTGCCGCCCCGATCACGGCCGCGTCGTCATGCAACTGCGCGCGCCAGTGTTGCGCGAGCTCGCGCGACCGCGGATTGAAGTCAGCCGGCAGTTGCAGCGCCAGCCGGCGATGCTCGGCGCTGAGTTTCTGCTCGAGCACATAGTGCGGTGCCGATGTCAGGTGGTATACGAGCAAGCTGTCGATTGGCTTGCGACTGACCATGCTCATGTCCGCGCCGCGCACGGCCCCATCCGGTGCGGATAGCGGCACATCGAGAGCGAGCAGCCAGTGCCGCTGCGACGGCTCCAGCGTGATTTCATAGCCGACCGGTTCACCAACCGCCTGCACATCGCCGCTGCGCGAGGAGCTGGCGAAGAATTCTGGTCGGCTCCACGTGGTGCCATCGAATTGCCACAGCACCGGGCCGCGCCAGTACATATCAGTGAGCGCTGGAGGCGCTGCGTCGAATGCCACACGAAACGCGGGCGTGTCGTCAACCAGCAAGTCCTGTATCGTGCCCGGCGCCATGCTGTCGCCCAGGCCCGTGCGTGCGGAGAAATCGCCCGGCGTGCCCCACAACGGCGAGCCCAGGCGTGGGAAGAACACGAACACGCACAACGCCAGCGGCACTGCTGCGCCGAGCGCGACCACGCCGCCGCGCAGGTCTTCGCGCAGCGCCGTTGGCCACGGACGCGAATGCGCCTGCTCGGATTCGAGTTCGCGCAGCGCCGCAAGGAATACGCTCAGCGCGGTGAGCAGCAACAAGGTGAAACCCAGGCCGCTGTCCAACAGCAAGGCACTCATCAGCACGAAACTGGAAAAGCAAACCGCGGCGCGCGCGTCGCGGCGGCTTTCGGTTTCGACGAGCTTGAGCGCGAGCATCGCGCAGGCGAGCGCGCTTCCCGGTGCACGTCCTAAAATTGTGCCGAAGTGGAAAATGATCAAAATGGGAAAAATCGCAATCAGCGGCAGCTTGAGCCAGGTCGGAATGCGCGTACCGCCACGCGTGCGCTGCAACCAACGGCCGGCCAGAATGCCCGCGATCGGCGCAGCGAACAGCCATGGCATGCGCAGCAAATGCGGCAGCACCGCGGCGCTGACGCTGGCAGCGGCCAGGCCAAACTGCAGCGAACTCAGCGGTTTGTCCGCTTTCATGGCGCTGCGCCCGGCAGCAGGGCCAGTTCACGCAGGCAGGCATGGCGATGCTCGGTGCCGAGCGCGGGTCCAAGCCGGCGTTCCGGCAGGTGCAATGCATACGGCCGCTGCGCGATTTCTGCCACGCCGACCCAGCGCGCGAGGCGGCTGATGCGCGCTTCGTGATCGAGTCCGTGCAGTGCGGCGTAGTCGAGGACGATCTCGTGGCCGCGCCGCAATTCGAATTCCTTGACCATCAGCCGGTCATGCCGCGCGCTCGCTTTCCAGGCAATGTTGCGTTGCGGATCGTCCGGACGGTATTCGCGCAGCGACGCAAGCTCGTCGCCGCTCATGCGCGTGGTGCGCGCCGCCGTTTCGCTGCCGGTGTGTGGCAGCGGCGGGGCGTTGACTTCCAGGCGCGGATACACGAGTGCCGCGAACTCAGGGTTGAGCCAACTCCAGACATGGAACAGCCCAAACGGATATTCGCTGGATAGACGCAGGCGCGGCAGCTTTTGCCAGCCGCGCTGCGGCGCAGAGAATGCCATGCTGACCGCGCCGTCATCGGCGAGGTCGAAGACGGCTTCCTGATTCGATGTCTGCAGGCGCAGGCTGTGCCGGCGCCGACCGTGACTACGGAAGTGCAGGTTCGCGAGCAGCGGGTCGCCGGCATGGCAGGGCTCGGCACGCAATGCATGCAGTTCCAGCCCGTTGAGCATGCGGAACGCCTGGAACACGCTTTGGTAACTCGCGGCACCGAGCAGGCAGGTGAGCAGCAGCGCCGGATTGTTGTTGTAGTTCAGCGCGCCGAGCAGCATCGTCGCGAGGATGCCCGAATACAGCAGGCCGAATCGCGTCGGCACTACGTAGATGCGGCGCCGGTCGAGCAGGATCGGCAGCGTTTCCGGACGCTTAAGCCGCGTCAGCGCCGGCAGCCGACGCTCGGCATATTCGAGTATCCGCGACCAGAATGAGGCAGCAGTAATTCTAGCGTTCACGAATCAGAACCTGTCGCAACAAGCGTCGTGATTTCGAGCACCGGCGGCGTGCGATATGTCGAGCGCAGCAGATTTGTTGCGATAGGTTCAGCGCACCGGCACCTTTGCCAGCAATCCTGCAGCGAGCTGATCGCGGCTCACGCTCGTGGTGCCGGCCGGAATCAGGCGGTGTGCCGCCACGCCAGGGAACACCGCCTGCACGTCTTCGGGCAGACAGTAGCCGCGCCCGGCGAGCAGCGCGTAGGCGCGCGCCGCATTGAGCAGCGCCAAGCCTGCGCGCGGCGAAAGCCCGACACGGATGTCGCCGTCGGTGCGGCTCGCGGCGAGCAGTGCCTGCACGTAATCGATCAGCGCCGGGCTGGCGAGGATGCCGGCAACGGCGGCGCGAATCTGCTGGATCTGCACCGCCGAAATGCATGGTTGCAGACGCGCAAGCAATTCGCGGCGGTCGCTGGCGGCGAGCAGCATGCGCTCGGCTTCGCGATCGGGGTAGTCCAGTCCGATACGCAGCATGAAACGATCCAGCTGCGAGTCGGGCAGTGGATACGTGCCGGCGAGCTCGATCGGATTTTGCGTTGCGACGACGAAGAATGGTGTCGGCAGCGCATAGGTTTGGCCGTCAGCCGTGATCTGCTGTTCGGCCATCGCTTCGAGCAGCGCGCTTTGCGTCTTCGGCGTGGCGCGATTGATTTCATCGGCGAGCACGAGCTGGGCGAACAGCGGTCCTGGATGGAACTTGAACGCACCGCGCTCGCGCTCATAGACGCTGACACCGATAATGTCGGAGGGCAGCAGGTCGGACGTGAACTGGATGCGCTGGAACGACAGATCCAGTGTGGCGGCGAGCGCATGTGCGAGCGTGGTCTTGCCGACACCGGGCAGATCTTCGATCAGCAGGTGTCCGCCGGCGAGGAAACAGGCAAAGGCCAGGCGCACTTGCGCCGCCTTGCCAAGCACGACGCCATTGACTTGGCTTTGTGCCTGTGCGAGCGCGGTGGCCAGGGCCGGGTCGAGTGGCGCGGCGGCAGGAGTTACGGGAGCGAGGCGGATGGTCATGGCTGTTCTATGCGGGCGAGTATAGGCAATCTAAAGCCGACGGGAGTTACCACGTTGCGTGTTGCGCGCTGGCAGGCGGCATTTTGGATCGCCTGGACGGTACTGCTGGCGATCAAGCTTACGCTGGCGGCGACGCTTGCGCCGTTTGGCGACGAGGCGTGGTACTGGCAGGAGAGCCGGCATCTCGCCCTCGGCTACAGCGATTTGCCGCCGGCTACGGCCTGGCTGATCCGGCTGGGGGAGTCCGTTTTGCCGCATGGTGTTTTTGCCATGCGCATGCCGTTTCTGCTGCTCGGGGCCCTGCTGCCCTTGCTCATCATACGGATCGGGCGACGCCTGTTCGATGATGCCGCCGGCTGGTGCGCGGGCTTGCTGTTTCTGGGCCTGCCGTTGCTCGGCACCATCGGGATATTTGCCTTGCCGGACGTGCCGTTGACCTTCGCTGCGGCGCTTGCGCTCTATTACTTTGAGCGTGCGGCCTGCGAACAGCGCATTCGCGACTGGGCTCTGCTGGGGCTGGTCTTGGCGGCAGCGTGGCTCGCTCACTATCGCGCGGCGATGCTGCTGTTTGCCAGCTTTGCCTTTTTCGTGCTCGCTGCGCGTGGTCGCGCGCTGGCGCGCACGCCTGGGCCATGGCTTGCGCTCGGGATCAGCGTACTCGGCTTGCTGCCGACAGTGCTGTTCAACGCGCAACACGACTGGGCCGGCGTGCGTTTTCAATTCGTCGAGCGCCATCCGTGGAGTTTCCACGCCGACGCGCTGGTGCAGCCGCTCGAGCAAGCGCTCGTGTGCACACCATTGTTCTATATGTTGCTGCTATGGACGGCATGGCAGGCGCTCAAACGCGCCGGGCGGGGCACGCCATGGGACTTGTTCGCGATCTGCGCCGTTGCGCCGATCGCCGCCTATTTTCTGCTTGGCTGCTTCGCCGACGACACGCGCTTTCGCCTGCACTGGCCGCTGCCGGGGTATTTGCCGTTGCTGGCAGTTATGCCCGTGCTGTTACGTGAATCTCGCCACCGCGCGTTCGCGATTGCCTCGTTCGCGCTGCTCGCAGTCGGCAGCGCAGGGGTTGTGGTGTATCTGGCACTGGCGGTGCTACCGGGCGGCGCGACGATGCTCGCCGGCAGCAAGGCATTTCCGCAACACTTCGTCGGCTGGAGCGAAGTCGCGACGGGCACGCGCGAGCAACTGGCGCGGCCGCAATCCGCGAAAAGCGTGCTCGTCGCCGACAATTTCATGCTCGCGGCGGAACTGGATTTCGCCTTGAATGGCGAACGCGAGGTGTATGCGCTCGATCAGCCGATCAACGCCAAGCACGGCCGTACCCACCAGCTCGCGCTGTGGCAGCGCGACGAGGCGGCGTTGGATGCGCTCGGAACGCAACAGGTGCTGCTGGTTGCCGAGCCGACCGCCCGGCGCGAGCGCGAACGCGCCGCGTGGATGGACTCACTGTGCACGCGCGTCGCCGATTTGCAGGAGCTCGTGCAAGTGGATCTGTACGGTGGCCGCAAGCGCTACCGTTGGTATGCGGGCGCCGTTCCAGCAACCGGTTCCGGCGGCACGGATTGCGCGGCAAAGCCGTGATCAGAGCACGCAGATCCCGGCGTCGCGCAGCAGCTGGCACAGCGCAATCAGCGGCAAGCCGATCAGGCCGGTAGGATCACGCGTTTCGATACGCTCGAACAGCGCAATGCCCAGTGTGTCGGCTTTGAAGCTGCCGGCGCAGTCGAAGGGCTGCTCGCGTTCGATGTAGCGGGCGATTTCATCGGCATCGAGCGGACGAAAGTGCACGCGCGTAACGTCGGTCGCCAGTTGCAGCGCGCCGCGGCCATCGATCAGGCACAGCGCGGTATGGAATACGACCTCGCGGCCGGAACAGGCAGTGAGCTGCTCCCAGGCGTTGCGCGCGTCGCCGGGTTTGCCGAGCACGCGACCGTCGAGATCGGCGACCTGGTCAGAGCCTATAACCAGCGCGCCTGCGCTGCGTGCGGCTACATCGACAGCTTTGGCCCGCGCCAGTCGCAGCGCCAAAGCGGCCGGCGCCTCGGCCGGCAGCGGCGACTCGTCAACTTGCGGAGCCAGCGTGCGGAAGTGCGTGGTCAGCCGTGACAGCAGCTCGCGCCGATAGCGCGATGTCGATGCCAGCACCAGGTCCACATCCGCCAGTGTCGTCATGGGGCGGGTGGCGTGATCGATTGTGCATTCGCCCGTGCCTGCTGCAGATCGTCGCTGATTGCGGCCAGGCGATCGAGCTGCGCCTGCAGTGTCGCGCTGGACTGCGCGAGTGCGACGCGCGCAGCTTCGAACTGCTGCGATGTGGCGGTCTCGGCATTCTGCTGGATCCACAACCGGTGCGCGAGCAGGTCCTTGAGTGCGGCGTCGACCTTGTCGTCGGCGCTGAGTGCGGTATTCGCCCGTTCGCTCATTTCCTCCGGCAGCGCCACCAGCATTTCCTTCAGCGACTGCATGCGCGAGCGGCATTCCTGCAGCTGCGCCTCGAGCGCGTCGGCGCCGTCGAGCAGTGCGCGGATCAGGTTCTCGCGCTGGCGCAGGCGGCGCGCGCGCAACCAGGCGAACGCCAGCACCACGACGCTCGCAATCGCAATGAACCACAGGTAGAGCACGCCACGACCTTGCCGGAAACGGAAAACCAGTCTGCCTGATAAGCCCGGTTTGGTATAGCCGGAGCGCCGTTTTTTGCCGGTTTTCCCGAGCGCGCCTGCGCTTGGCCGCGTTCTGTTTTTATTGACTTTGTGCACTGCCGCACCTACCATCGCGCGCGCCATGAACGCCGCTTTACCCGAATCCGTCGACGCATGGCGCATGGTCCAGGCGCGCCGCATATTTCAAGGCAGGCTGCCGCTGGCGGGCTTCAAACGATTGCGGGACAGCCTCGCTGCGAGCAGTGGCGAGGTGGTCTACGAGCTTGAATTCGGCAAGGACGAGATCGGCGTGGCGCATCTGCACCTGCGCGCCGATGCAACCTTGCCGTTGACGTGTCAGCGCACATTGGAAGTTTTCGGGCTGCCAGTGCACGTGGATGCTAAACTTGGATTGATCGCGCGCGAGGCGGACGAAGCCGCGCTGCCGAGCGATTACGAGCCGCTGTTGACCCCGGACGGGCAAATCAATCCGGCCGAGGTGATCGAGGACGAGCTGATCCTGGCGCTGCCGGTAGTGCCGCTCAAGCCGGGCGCGCCAGACGCGTCGCGGGTGTGGGGCAATACGGATGAAACGCAGGACGACGAGCAGGAAAACCCGTTCGCCGCCCTGAAGAAGATAAAAGTCGCAAAGAAATAATTCTGGAGAAGTAGCATGGCTGTTGCCAAAAGTCGCAAGTCCCCTTCCCGCCGTGGCATGCGCCGCGCCCACGATTCGCTCACCGCCAAGCAGCTCGGCACCGACCCGACTTCGGGCGAAGTGCACCTGCGCCACAATGTCACCAAGGACGGCTATTACCGCGGCCGCAAGGTGATCGCGGACAAGGTTTCGGTCAAAGACGAAGACTAAGCCTGAGCGTTCGCGTCGCGTGCGTTTTGCGCCCGCGGCATTTTGATCGTTCAAAAAGCGGGGACAGACTCTGAGCTACGCACGCATCGCGGGCACCGGCAGTTTTCTGCCGGAACGCATCCTGACCAATGCCGATCTGGAAAAACTCGTCGACACCACCGACGAGTGGATCGCGTCGCGCAGCGGCATCCGCCAGCGCCATATAGCGGCTGAGGGGCAGACCACGGGCGATCTCGCCTACGGTGCGGCCCTGGCCGCGATGGAATCGGCCGGAGTATCCGCCAAGGAAATCGAACTGATCGTGCTCGGCACGACTACGCCCGACCTGATTTTCCCGTCGACCGCGTGTTTGCTGCAGCATCGCCTTGGCGCCGACGGCTGCGCCGCGTTCGACGTGAATGCCGCGTGTTCCGGTTTTATATACGCGCTGTCGATCGCCGACAAATTCATCCGTTCCGGGGCGGTGAAGACCGCGCTCGTGGTCGGCGCGGAAACCTTGTCGCGCATGGTCGACTGGTCCGATCGCGCCACGTGTGTGCTATTCGGCGATGGCGCCGGAGCGGTCGTGCTCAAGGCCGCGGAAGAGCCCGGCATCATGTCCTCGCATATTCACGCCGATGGCGGTTACAAGGAACTGCTGTGGAATCCGGTCGGCGTTTCGGTCGGTTTCAAGCCGGAAGAGAAAAATGCCGGCGTGCGCGTATTGATGCAGGGCGCCGAAGTGTTCAAGGTTGCGGTCAAGACGCTCGACCGCGTGGTCGAGGAAACCCTGGCCGCGAATGGACTGGATCGCCACGCGATCGACTGGCTGATTCCGCATCAGGCCAACCTGCGCATCATCCAGGCCACGGCGAAACGTCTGGACATGCCGATGGAGCGCGTGATCGTCACCGTCGACAAGCACGGCAACACGTCTTCCGGCTCGGTGCCGCTCGCGCTCGATCTGGCGGTGCGTTCGGGCAAGATCCAGCGCGGGCAATTGCTGCTGCTCGAAGCTTTCGGCGGCGGCTTTACCTGGGGTTCGGCGCTCGTTCGCTATTAAATCAAGCGCGATGCGTTGATACCCATGTCGTTCGCTTCATTCCTGATCCATGCCATGTCGGAGAGTTCGCCGATGTCTGCAGCGTTGAGCCCGCAGCTCCCAGGCCTCGCTTTTGTCTTTCCGGGCCAAGGCTCGCAATCGGTCGGTATGCTCGCCGAGCTCGGCAGCGAACACGGCGTGGTCAAGTCCACGTTCGACGAAGCTTCAGCCGGTGCCGGCGTGGACCTGTGGACGTTGTCGCAGCAAGGGCCGGAAGAAGCGCTGAACAGCACGCAGAACACGCAGCCGGCGTTGCTCGCGGCCGGCGTCGCCGTATGGCGCGTATGGCAGGAACAGGGCGGGGCTAACCCTAGCGTGCTCGCCGGTCACAGTCTCGGCGAATATACCGCGCTGGTCTGTGCCGGTGCCTTGTCGGTGCACGATGCGGCAGCGCTCGTCGCCGAACGCGGACGTCTGATGCAGGCCGCCGTGCCGCAAGGCGTTGGCGCGATGGCGGCCATCCTCGGCGGCGATGACGCGCAGATCGCGCAGGTATGCGCGGAAGTCGCGAACGGTGAGATCGTGTCTCCGGCGAACTACAACGCGCCCGGTCAGCTCGTGATCGCCGGCAACAGCGCCGCGGTCGATCGCGCATTGGCCAGGCTCGCCGAACTCGGCGTGCGCAAAGCGGTGAAACTCGCCGTGAGCGTGCCTTCGCATTGCGCGTTGATGCGCGGTGCGGCGGACCAGCTCACGCAAAGATTCGAAACCATCTCATGGTCGGCACCAAAAATTCCGGTAATTCAAAATGCTGACGCGAAGTCTTTCGAGTCCATCGAGGACATTCGCGCGGCACTCGCGCGCCAGCTTTATCTGCCGGTGCGCTGGACCGAGTGCATGCATGCGCTTGGCGCGAGCGGCGCAACGCGCGTTGCCGAATGCGGTCCGGGCAAGGTGCTGACCGGCTTGCTCAAGCGTATCGAACGCACGCTGGATGGCCGTGCGCTCGGCGAGCCGGCGAGCCTGACGCAGGCAATCACAGATTGGAAAAGCTAAGCTCGTCGCCAGCTATCGCTGGAATGACGGAGTTCTGGGTCGGATGTAATTCAGTTTATTCGGAGCGTTCATGAGCGGAATCCTCAATGGCGAAATCGCTCTGGTCACCGGCGCCAGCCGCGGCATCGGTGCGGCGATTGCCGATACGCTCGCTGCCAGCGGCGCGAAAGTGATCGGCACCGCGACGACTGAAGGCGGTGCGCAGGCAATCAGCGAACGCTTGTCCGCGCACGGCGGCCTCGGCCGCGTACTCAACGTCACCGACAGCGCGGCCGTCGACGGGTTGATCGAGGCGATTGGCAAAGAATTGGGGCCGGTCTCGATTCTCGTCAACAATGCCGGCATCACGCGCGATCAGTTGCTGATGCGCATGAAAGACGAAGACTGGCAAGCGATTCTCGACACCAATCTGAGCTCGGTCTACCGGACGTCGAAAGCCGTGATGCGCGGCATGATGAAGGCGCGCAAGGGCCGCATCATCAGCATCGCTTCGGTTGTCGGTGTCACCGGCAATCCCGGACAGGCGAACTACGCCGCGGCCAAGGCCGGTATCATCGCGTTTTCCAAGTCGCTCGCGCGCGAAATCGGTTCGCGCGGCATCACCGTCAACGTCGTTGCCCCGGGTTTCATCGATACCGACATGACCAAGGCGTTGACCGAAGATCAGCGCAACGCGCTGCTGCCGAACATCGCGTTGGGCCGGTTGGGTGCGCCCGAAGATATCGCGCAGGCGGTGTTGTTCCTGGCATCGCCGGCGGCCGCCTATATAACCGGCGAGACTATGCATGTGAATGGCGGCATGTACATGGCGTAGGGAACTCCGACTAAGCTGCTGCGCTCGGCAGCTTGCGCGAATCCGGTGCTCGGAATCCTCATGTACTCTGCACGTACACTCAGGTTCCTGCGCTCCGTGTTCGCGCAACCTGCCTTCGCTCGCGACGCTTATCGGAGTTCCCTTAAACGCTCGTTTGCTGGCGCCGGGCCTGCCCTTCCACTACAATCCGCGCCTTCGTTTTGTCCGCTTTAAACCGGTGAGGGTTCCTACATGAGCAGCATTGAAGATCGCGTCAAGAAGATCGTCGTCGAACAGCTTGGCGTCAAGGAAGATGAAGTCAAGCCGAACGCATCGTTTGTCGATGACCTCGGCGCGGACTCGCTCGACACGGTCGAGCTGGTGATGGCGCTCGAAGAAGAATTCGAATGCGAAATTCCTGACGAAGAAGCCGAGAAGATCACGACCGTGCAGCAGGCCGTCGATTACATCAAGGCGCACGTCAAGGCTTGATTTCGGCGCGTTAGACGCCACTGAAACTGCGCCGAACGGCGCAGTTTTCGTTTTCGGCACAGCAAAGCAAGAGCATGCAGATGAACGGCAAACGTCGCGTAGTAGTCACCGGTCTTGGCATCATCAGCCCCGTCGGCAACGACGTGCCGACCGCGTGGGCGAACATTCTCGCCGGCAAGAGCGGCATCGGCCCGATCACGCATTTCGATGCAAGCACGTTTCCGACGCGCATCGCCGGCGAGATCCGCGATTTCGATCCGGCACAGTTCGTCGCGGCTAAAGACGTCAAGAAGATGGATCCGTTCATCCATTACGGCATCGCCGCGTCGGTGCAGGCGCTGGCCGATGCCGGCCTGCATCCGCATGAGCACGATGAGGAACGCATCGGCGTCGCAGTCGGCGCCGGCATCGGCGGCATCGCCACGATCGAGAAAACATCGATCACGTATCACGAGCACGGCCAGCGCAAGATCTCGCCGTTCTTCGTGCCGAGTTCGATCATCAACATGGCGTCGGGCAACCTGTCGATCATGCTCGGCCTGAAGGGCCCGAACATCGCCTGCGTCACCGCGTGCACCACGGCCACGCACAACATCGGCCTGGCGATGCGCATGATCCAGTACGGCGACGCCGACGTGATGATCGCCGGTGGCGCCGAGTATTCCACCGTGGGCACCGCGATCGGCGGTTTCTGTTCGGCGCGCGCGCTGTCCACGCGTAACGACGAGCCGACCAAGGCCAGCCGTCCGTGGGACAAGGATCGCGATGGCTTCGTGCTGTCCGACGGCGCCGGCGTGCTCGTGATCGAAGAGTACGAACATGCGAAGAAGCGCGGCGCGCGCATCTACTGCGAACTCACCGGTTTTGGCATGAGCGGCGATGCATTCCACATGACCGCGCCTAGCGAAAGCGGCGAGGGTGGTGCGCGCTGCATGATCGCGGCGATGAAGGATGCCGGTCTCAATCGCGATCAAGTGCAGTACATCAACGCGCACGGCACCTCGACGCCTGCCGGCGACATCGCCGAAGTGCAGGGCATCAAGAGCACGTTCGGCGTGGACGCAAAAAAGCTCATGGTCTCGTCGACGAAGTCGATGACCGGACATCTGCTCGGCGCCGCCGGCGGCGTCGAAGCGATCTTCTCGATCCTCGCCATGCGCGACAACGTGATCCCGCCGACGATCAATCTCGACAACCCGGGCGAAGGCTGCGATCTCGATTTTGTGCCGAACACGGCGCGCCAATCGAAACTCGATATTGCCTTGTCGAACTCGTTCGGCTTCGGCGGGACGAACGGTACGCTGGTGTTCCAGCGGATCTGACTCCAATGAGGCAATGCACGCTGCCCGGCGTGCGTGATCTGCTGGCGCTCGCCGCGGCGAATCCGCGGCATTACCCTTGCCTGTTCGAGAGCGCTGCGGGCGGGGGTACGCAGGCGCGCTACGATATGCTGCTCGCGTTTCCCCAGGACAGCCTCACATTGTGTGCAGATGGCCGTGTGCGCGATGCAAACGGCGCTGATCGCGGAGCGGATTTTCTCGGCGTTCTCGATGCGGCGTGGCGCGCCGAATGCGTGGCACACGCGGATTCTCGCTTGCCGTTCCGTGGTGGCTGGGCCGTGTTTCTCGGCTACGAACTCGCCGCGCAGATCGAGCCGCATCTGCACCTGCCAGCGCCAGCGGAAGCCCCGATCCCGACGGCGCTCGCGCTGCGTTGTCCGGCCGCGATCATCATCGATCGGCACGCCGAGCAAACGTTTCTGATCGCGGAAAACACGCATGCAGATCTGCTCGGCGCAATGGGCGCGGATCTCGAATCCGCGCCGGCTTCCTTGGCCGCAGCGCCAATCGCGATGTCAGTCGAAGAAGACGCGCCGGCGAAATTTCTCGACGGCATTGCGCGGATCCATGAGCATTTGCGCGCGGGCGATACGTTCCAGGTGAATCTTTCGCGGGAATGGCGCGTGCAGTACGCGACTGCGCCGCCGCCAGCAGCGCTCTACGCGAGCCTGCGCCTCGCGAATCCGGCGCCGTTCGCGGCGCTGCTGCAATGCCAGGATTGGGCACTCGCGAGTTCCTCACCCGAGCGTCTCGTCGAAGTGCGCGGCGGCATCGCGCAGACGCGCCCGATCGCCGGCACGCGCCCGCGTCTGCACGGCGACGATGACGCCGCGCGCATGCGTGAACTGATCGATCATCCGAAGGAGCGCGCCGAGCACGTCATGCTGATCGATCTGGAGCGCAATGATCTCGGCCGCGTTTGCACGCCGGGCTCGATCCGCGTCGACGAACTGATGACGGTGGAAAGTTATGCGCACGTACACCACATTGTCTCGAATGTGCGCGGCGAGCTGCGCGCAGGCGTGACGCCCGGCGAAGTGCTGCGCGCGGTGTTTCCCGGCGGCACGATCACCGGCTGCCCGAAACTGCGCACCATGCAGATCATTGCCGGACTCGAAGGCGTCGGCCGCGGCGCTTACACCGGCGCGCTTGGTTATCTGAACCGCGATGGCGACATGGACTTCAATATCCTGATTCGCACGTTGACACAACACGGCAATTGCGTGCGCCTGCGCGCGGGCGCCGGCATCGTCATCGATTCGGTTGCCGAACGCGAACTCGAGGAGACGCGCGCGAAAGCACGTGGACTGCTGCGCGCGTGCGGAGCACCGGGATGATTCTGGTGAACGGCGTGGCCGGATCGATTGCCGCGGATGACCGCGGCCTGCTTTATGGCGACGGTCTGTTCGAAACCGTGTTGTTCGTTGGCGGCCGCGCGCCGTTGTGGCCACGGCACATGGCGCGCCTGAACGCGGGTTGCGCACGTCTGCTGCTGTCGCCGCCGGATATCGATTTGCTCGCGCGCGAGACCGCGCACGCGAGTGCAGGGCACGCGCGCGCCGTTGTGCGTATTACGCTCACGCGTGGCGCCGGCCCGCGCGGCTACGCGATTCCCGGGATGATGCAGCCAACCCGCGTCGTGGCCGCGTCGCCAGCACCGAGCGTGGCGCCGGACTGGTACCATTCCGGCATCCGCGTGCGATTGTGCGCGCTGCGCCTGAGTGAGCAGCCAGTTCTGGCTGGAATCAAGCATTTGAACCGGCTCGAGCAGGTGCTGGCGTGCGCGGAATGGAACGACGCTCGGATTGCCGAAGGTATTCTGTGCGATGGTGCTGGCCGGGTGATCGGCGCGACTGCAGCGAACCTGTTCGCGGTGATCGACGGACGCCTGGTTACGCCCGCACTCGAGCGCTGCGGCATCGCGGGTGTCGCGCGCGCCGAAGTGCTGGCGCAGCGGCCGGATTGTGAAGTGCAGGACTTGACCATGGCGGAACTGATGCAAGCTGACGAAGTGTTTCTGAGCAACAGCGTGCGCGGGATTGTGCCGGTGACGGCACTGGACGATTGGCGCTGGCCAGTCGGTGAGGTCACGCGTGCGCTGCAGGCGCATTGGCGCGCGCTCGGGCTGGAGTGAAGCCAGGCGTGCGCGCTTTTTCCGTCATCGTCCTGATTGTCGCGGTCGCGGCCGCGATCGTGGCTTACCGCGATTACAGTGCATTCGCACAAGCACCGCTCGTACCGACCTCGACCACCCTCGACGTGCCGATGGGCACCCAGCTGCCGGGCATCGTGCGACAGCTCGAACAGCAGGGCGTGCGCACGGGTAATGCGCTGTACTGGCGTCTGCTCGCGCGGCAAATGGGGGTCGCCGGTCGGTTGCATGCGGGTGAATACGCGCTCGAACCGGGAACGAGTCCGCGCGCGCTGCTGGCAAAAATGGCCGCGGGCGAGGTGATTCAGCGTCATTTTACCATTGTGGAAGGGTGGACATTTGTACAACTGCGCGACGCACTCGCACACGACGCAAACTTGAAACAGACGCTGGCGGCACGCGACGACACCGCTATCATGCGCGAACTCGGCGTTGCGGATGCGCCCGCCGAAGGCTGGTTTCTGCCGGAGACGTACAACTACGTCAAAGGCATGGACGATCTGGACGTCCTGCGCCGCGCGCACAAGGCGATGGCCGAGGCACTCGACAAACAATGGAACACGCGGGCGGCCGACCTGCCGCTGCAATCGCCGTATCAAGCGCTGATCCTCGCTTCGATCGTCGAGAAAGAAACCGGCCGCCCCGACGAGCGTCCGCAGATCGCCGGCGTGTTCCTGCATCGGCTGAAAATCGGCATGCGTCTGCAAACCGATCCGACCGTCATCTATGGCCTCGGTGCGGCGTTCGACGGCAACTTGCGCCGCGCGGATCTCGATGCCGACACGCCATTCAACACCTACACGCGCGATGGCCTGCCGCCGACGCCGATCGCGTTGCCGGGCGCCGCCGCGCTCGCCGCGGTATTGCATCCAGCCGCTACCGACGCGCTGTATTTCGTCGGCCGCGGTGATGGCAGCCATGAGTTTTCGCCAACGCTCGAAGCGCATAATCGCGCCGTGGCGAAATACCAGTTGCATCACAACCGATGACCGGCAAGCTCATCACCCTGGAAGGTGGCGAAGGTGCGGGCAAGAGCACCGTGCTCGCGGCCGTGCGCGAGTTGCTGGCGGCGCGCGATATTGATGCCGTGGTCACGCGCGAACCCGGCGGCACGCCGGCCGGCGAGGCGATCCGCGCGGTGCTGCTCGACCCGCAACATCAGGGGCTGAGCGCGGAAACCGAGCTGCTGCTGATGTTCGCAGCGCGCGCGCAGCTCGTGCGCGAAGTGATTCAGCCCGCGCTCGCTGGCGGACGTTGGGTATTGTCCGACCGCTTCACTGACGCAAGTTACGCCTATCAGGGTGGCGGTCGGGGCCAGCCGGAAGCGCGCATTGCCGATCTGGAACACTGGGCTGCGGCCGGAGTGACTCCGGATTTGACGCTGCTTCTCGATCTGCCGGTTGCCGATGGTCTCAAACGCGCGAATGACCGCGGCGCAGTCGATCGTATAGAAATGGAAAATGCCGACTTTTTCGAACGCGTGCGCGCGAGCTATCGAGCGCGGGCGCAGGCGCAGCCCACGCGCTTTCGGATAATCGATGCATCGCGCGCGCTGGACGCAGTGCTTGCCAACGTACGCCGCGCTGTCGGCGCATTTGTTGACGAGGTGCGCCCGTGACTCCTGCGCCCTGGCACGCGGAGCCGTGGCGCAAGCTCGTCGCGCGGCGCACGCAGGATCGCCTGGCGCATGCGCTGCTGCTGTGCGGCGCCGAAGGTCTGGGCAAGCGCGCCTTTGCCGAAGCGTTCGCGGCGGCGCTGCTGTGCCAGCAGCCGCGCGAGGATGGCCGCGCCTGCGGCGCGTGCCGCGCATGCCGTCTCGTCCATGCCGGCAGCCATCCCGACCTCGTGCGCGTGAATCTGGGATTGCGCGACGATGGCAAACCGCGCACCGAAATCATCGTCGAGCAGATCCGCGCATTGAGCGAGCGCCTGGGCATGACGCCGCAGTTTGGCGGCTGGCAGATCGCGCTGATCGATCCGGCTGATGCGATGAACATTGCGGCGGGCAATGCGCTGCTGAAGACGCTGGAGGAGCCGACGCCGGCGACGCTGCTTGCGCTGGTCGCCGACGCGCCGTCGCGTTTGCCGGCGACAATTCGCAGCCGTTGTCAGCGCATCGAATTTCACGTCCCCACACGCAACGACGCGCAGGGCTGGCTCGTCGCGCAAAAGATCGATAGCAAGACCGCAGCAGTGGCGCTCGACGCCAGCGGCGGCAATCCGGGGCTTGCGCTCGGCTGGGCGCAGTCCGGAGGCCTCGCCACGCGCGATGACGTGGCGAAAGACTTGCGCAATCTCTGCGGCGGCAAGGCGTCCGCGGTGGACATTGCCAATCGCTGGAGCAAGGCCGAGGCGGAATCGCGCCTGTGGTTTGCCTCGATGTTGTTGCGTACCGAGGCACAGGCGCACGCGCGCGGCGCAGTCGGCCCGCTCGCGGTGGCACGCGCATCGCTGGCGGACCTCGTGGCGTGGTTCGAGCGCGCGAATCTTGCGCGCACGCAGCTGCGCGGCCCTTTGCGTCCTGAACTCGTCTTGCTGGATGCCTTGTCGGCAATTACTGTCCGGTAAACACCGGTTTGCGCCGCTCCAGAAATGCCTTCGTGCCTTCGCGCATGTCCGCCGTGGCGGCGCAGATCGCGAATGCCTGCGATTCGTAGTCGAGACCGACGTCGATGCCGCATTCACCGCCGAGCAGGATCGCATCCAGGATGCCGGCCAGTGCATGCGGCGCCGATGCGGCGAGTTGATCGGCGAGTGCATCGATTTCCGCATCGAGCCGTTCCGCCGGTACCACGCGCGTGACGGCGCCCAGCGCGAAAGCGCGCGCAGCATCGATCTGCGCGCCGGTCAGACACAGTTCCAGCGAAGCGCCGCGCCCGGCCAGACGCAGCAGGCGCTGCGTACCGCCGAAGCCGGGGATCACACCGAGGTTGATCTCCGGCTGGCCGAATTTCGCTTTCTCGCTGGCGATGCGGAAATGGCAGCTCATCGCCAGCTCCATGCCGCCGCCGAGGGCGAAACCCTGGATGCGCGCGATCACCGGTTTGCCGAGCCGTTCGATGCCGAGCATCATGCGCTGGCCGTTGCGCGACATCTGCTGCATCTGCAGCGGCGTCGCCGTCGCCAGTTCGCTGATATCCGCGCCAGCCACGAACGCTTTTTCGCCGCTGCCGGCAAGAACGATCACGCGGACGGCGTCGTCATGCTTCGCCTGCTGGAACGCGACATCGAGCTCGCCTATCGTTTCCCGATTCAACGCGTTGAGTTTTTCCGGACGGTTGATCGTGATGCGACGCACGCCGCCGCGGTCGTCCAGAGTCAGGTTGCGAAAGGCCATGATGTGTTCTCGATTAAAAACAGGCGGCGGATGATAACGCGGCAGGTGCGTCGAGTGCTCGCGTTAAATCCGCGTAAACCCTCGTCGAAAGCGCTTTTGCTGCACTCCCGCCTCAGGTATGATTGCGCGCTTTCGCGCCGGGGTTCGCCGGCATTCAAATCGCGAACGGAATTCCCCTTTTTCTGGAGGTTTGCATGATTTTGCGCACGTCCCTCATGGCAGCAGCCATGCTCACCGCAGGCGCGGCATTCGCGCAGCAGGGTGGCAGCACCGCAGCCAAGCCTGCCACGGCAGCGTCCGCACAGCAGGCGCAGACACCACCGGCGCCGCTCACCGCGGCCGACAAGCCGAATCTTTCCTACGCAATCGGTTTTCAGATTGGCGCCGATTTCGTCGACAAGAAGCTCGACATCGACATCAACCGCGTGATAGCAGCCATGCAGGACGGCTACGCTTCGCGCAAACCGACGGTTTCCGAAGAGACGATGCACGACCTGCTCGGCCGCATGCAGTATCAGATGTACTCCAAGGCCAAGGGCGAGTTCGACAAGCTGTCGAGCGAGAACAAGGCGAAGAGCCAGAAGTTCATGGCGGACAACAAGGCGAAGAAGGGTATCGTCGCCCTGGCGTCCGGCGTGCAATATCGTGTGATCGAAGACGGCACCGGTACGGCGCGCCCGACCGTGAACAGTGAAGTGACGGTGCATTACCGCGGCTCGCTCATGAATGGGCTGGAGTTCGACAGCTCGTTCGCGCGCGGCGAACCGGTCAAGTTCAAGGTCGGCGACGTGATCAAGGGCTGGCAGGACGTACTCACGCAGATGCGCGTGGGCGATCATTGGCAGATCTTCGTGCCGGCCGAACTCGCTTACGGCGAACGCGGCCAGCCGCCGCGCATCGGCCCGAACGAGGCACTGGTGTTCGAGCTGAAGCTCGTCGATATCAAGTAAGACGACGATCGCAGAACAGGCAAAACGCCGCGCATCGCGCGGCGTTTTGTTTTTATGGCCATGGATGGCCGGTATGCCGAAAATGCAGGAGCAATTTTCGGCGATGACCATGGATGGCCGGTATGCCGGAAATGCAGGAGCACTCCGGCTTGCACCGGAGTAAAATTCGCAGTGTCCTCATGTTTTCTTCCCCGCCACAGAAACCCATCCTGACTCCCTGCATCGGCATCTGCACGCTAGACGCACGTGGTTTGTGCGAGGGCTGCGGCCGCACCGGCGAGGAAATCGCGCGCTGGATGTATATGAGCGCGGCCGAACGCGCGCATCTGATGCAGGACGTTTTGCCGCGACGCCGGCACGAGCCGCAGCCGTGATCGATATCCAGCGCGTGCGCTGCGCCGTGCGTCCGTTGCAAGATCCGCCGCGCGCGCCCGGCTGGAATCACGATGAATTGCATGATGTGCTCGGCGGGACGGTACTGCGCGCCGCCGCCGTGCTCGTGCCGATCATCCAGCGCGACGATGGACTGCGCATACTCTTCACACGACGTACTGAGCACCTGACGCAGCATGCAGGCCAGATCAGCTTTCCGGGCGGCGGTGCCGAAGCCGGCGACGCCGACGCAGTGGCGACCGCGTTGCGCGAAACTCACGAGGAAGTCGGGATACCGCCCGTGCTCGTGCAGCCGTTCGGTTATCTTGACTGCTTCGAGACGATCAGCAGCTATTGCGTGACGCCGGTGGTCGGTTCGCTCGATGCAGGGTATACGACCACGCTCGACGGGCGCGAAGTCGCCGATGTATTCGAAGTGCCTCTGGAGTTTTTTCTCGATCCGGCGAACCTGCACACGCGCGGCATCGATTGGCGCGGACGCCGCCGCGAAATTTTCGAATTTCCGTATGGCGACCGGAATATCTGGGGCGCGACCGCAGCGATGCTGTTGAGTCTTGTACGCCGATTGGAGGCGATGTCATGACCCTGCGAACCCTGATCGACGCACCGGCGTTGGCGGAGTTGATCGGCCGCAACGACGTGTTCGTCGTCGATTGCCGCTCCGATCTGGCCGATCCCACGGCGGCCGCGCGTGCGTATGCGCAGGGCCATATTCCCGGCGCCGTGTACGCCGATTTGAATCATGACCTGTCGGATCTGACAAAAGCGGGGCTCGGCCGTCATCCGCTGCCCGACGCGAAGCTGTTTTCTGCCGTGCTCTCGCGTTGGGGCTGGACGCCGCAGATGCGGGTCGTTGCGTACGACAGCGCGAATGGCGCGCTCGCAGCGGCGCGACTGTGGTGGATGCTGCGGCTGGTCGGCGCGCGCGAAGTCGCCGTGCTCGACGGCGGCTGGCCGGCGTGGCATAGCGCCGGGTTACCGGTGGAGACAGCAATCCCGCCACGCGAGCCCACGCAAGTCGCCGTGGAGTTCGATCCGGCGCAGATCATCGACACCGACGCGCTGCTCGGGATGCGGCAAAATATACTTTTACTCGACGCGCGTGTGGCGCCGCGCTTCCGCGGCGAAGTCGAACCGATCGATCCGGTTGCCGGTCACGTTCCCGGCGCGCGCAACCGGCCGTTCTCGGACAATCTCGGCGCCGACGGGCGCTTCAAGCCGGCGGCGCAGTTGCATGCCGAGTTCGCCACGCTGCTCGGCACACAGACTGCGGAAGACGTCGTCCATATGTGCGGCTCCGGCGTGACGGCGTGTCATAACCTGCTGGCGATGGAACACGCCGGTTTGCACGACTCGCGTATCTATACGCCGTCGTGGAGCGGGTGGATCAGCGATCCGCAAAGACCGGTCGCGACCGGACCGGCATAGCTGGAGTGTTCGGTTGGCGGATGGTAGTGCGTTCTTGCTGCCAAGAACTTCACCGGAGACCGTCATGTCCATCAGATTCCTGGTCGCCGCGCTGCTGCTGGCCGCGTCGTCCGGCGCACTCGCGCTCAATCTCGTGGCCAACCCGGATTTCGACAGCAATCTCGATGGCTGGACTACGAGTACGCAGAATAGCGGCGGCGCCTATCGCGATTGCTGCTTCGGATCGCCGGACTCGGGCACGTTGCGCCTCGACGCGACGAACTTCACCGCCATCGCCGGAGCGACGCAATGCGTCGATGTCCACGCATGGACCACCATCGATTTCGCGCTGCGTTATTTCGCGAACTACGCCGGCGGCTATCATCAGTTCAAGCTCGACATCTATGACGCGCAGGGCTGCACCGGCAATGTCCTCGACACGCTGTACCCGAACGAAGCGACCGCCATCGCAGTTGATGGAGCACCGGCGGCGGGCTGGTATGAGGCCGGCGATTACGGATTTGTGCTGACGCCGGGTTCGATGAGTGCGCATATTGATCTGGGTGTCGCCGGAACGCCGACAACGATCTCCGGCTACATGATCGACCACGTCCAGGTCGGGCCGCTCGAGGAGATATTCCGCGACAACTTCGAAGTGAACTAGGTTTTCTTGAGCTTTGCCAGCACCGCGGTCAGCACGGCTCGCGATTCGTCGCCGAACCAGCCGCGCACGAATTCATCGGCATTTTGCGCACGCGCGGTATCGAACGCAGTAACGAGATCGGCGCGCGCAATCGCGCGCGTGCCGCTCATTGCACGCGCGGGCAGCGCGAGCAACGCGCGCAGCCACGCCAGCGCGCGCGCGACGACGTCTTCCGCCGCTGCGAGCTCATCGACGAAACCGACGCGCAGCGCTTCATCGGAATCGAGCATGGCGCCGGCGACCATCAGACGCTCGGCGCGGTACGCACCGACGAGCCGGCGCAGGCCGGTCTGGATTTCCGGCGGGACGATCAGGCCGACCTGGGTTTCGTTCAGGCCGATGCGGAATGGCTTGGCCGGATCGGCGCTCTTCGCCATCACGCGATAATCGCAGAACGTGGCGAGTACGGCGCCGCCGGCCGGCGCATGACCGCCGATCGCGGCGACCACCGGAACCGGCGATGCGGCGATCGCCCGGCACAAGCTCGAATATTCGTGCCACAGCTCGCCGAGGCGCCCGGCCTGATCCAGTTGCAGCACCGCGGCGACGTCCAGTCCGGCGCTGAACAGGCCGGCGCGGCCGGAGATCACGATGCCGCGGGCATCTTTCGCAGCCGCTTCGACGGCGAGGCGCAACTCGCGGCTCAGCGTCGCGTCGAACGCGTTGACCGGCGGGCGCGCAAGGCGCAGTTCGACGATGGCGTCATGGCGGATGGTTTCGAGCATGGGTCGCCCCTGAAGTGGAGCGTTATCATAAGCGAAACGTTGCTGAGGCAAACATGCGTTTGAATTTGATCTGGCTGCTGGCGCTTGGGCTGGCGGCGAATGCAACGGCCGCGGGACATCTCGTGATCGAACACGCCTGGATTCGCACTGCGCCGCCGGGTGTGATGATGCTGGCTGGCTACGCGACGCTGCGCAACGCCGGCGATGCGCCGATTACGGTGACGGGCGCCGACAGTGCGGATTTTGGTGACGTATCGTTGCATCAGACGATCGAGGAGAACGGTGTCGAACGCATGCGGCCGCTCGGCCATATCGAAATTGCGCCCGGCGCCAGCGTGGAATTCGCGCCAGGCGCCAGGCATTTCATGTTGATGCGACCGAAACGCGAGTTGAAGCAAGGCGACTCTGTAGAAATCCACATTTCCACCAGCGCCGGCGACGGCGCGAATGCGGAGTTTGTGGTGGGCGACGCTGCGCCGTAACGTCAACGCGTCGTGCAGGCGTTGCGAATCACTTCCGGCAACGCCACCGGCTTGCCGTCCGGGCCGACCCAAACCATCACCGATTGACCATCCGAGTACAACGTGTTGCGGTCGTCGGCATCGACGATGCGGTGCGCGAGCGTGACCGAGGTGTTGCCGAGGCGTTCGCAATACAGCTCGACGACGATAGTGGACGGCCAACTCACCGCGCGCCGGTAGTTGACGTGCACGGCGGCCAGCAAGGGCGAATAACTCGCGTTCATCCATTCGCCGGGCAGGCTGGCCATCCAGCGCAGGCGTGTCTCCTCGAGGTACGTGAGGTACGTCGAATTGTTGGCATGGTTGAATGCATCCAGATCGCGCCAGCGCACCGACAACGGCAGAGACATCAGCAGCGGCATTGCCGGAGCAGCGCTCATGCGGCTTGCTTGCGCTTGCCGTTCGGCAGCACGCGGGCGAGGAAACGTCCCGTGTGCGAACGCGGATCGCGAGCGATCTGCTCGGGCGTGCCGGTGGCGATGATTTCGCCGCCGCGATCGCCGCCTTCGGGGCCGAGATCGACGACCCAGTCAGCGGTCTTGATCACGTCGAGGTTGTGTTCGATCACGACCACGGTGTTGCCGTCGTCGCGCAGGCGATGCAGTACGCGCAACAGCTGTTCGATATCGTGGAAGTGCAGGCCCGTGGTCGGCTCGTCGAGGATGTACAACGTGCGCCCGGTGTCGCGCTTGGACAGCTCGCGCGACAGCTTCACGCGCTGCGCTTCGCCGCCGGACAGCGTCGTCGCGCTCTGGCCGAGCTTGATGTAGGTCAGGCCGACATGCATCAGCGTCTCGAGCTTGCGCGCGAGCGCGGGAATCGGCTCGAACAGTTTCAGCGCGTCCTCGACGGTCATTTCGAGCACGTCGGCGATCGTGTGGCCCTTGTAGGTGATCTCGAGCGTCTCGCGGTTGTAGCGCTTGCCATGGCAGACGTCGCAAGCCACATAGACGTCGGGCAGGAAGTGCATCTCGACCTTGATCAGCCCATCGCCTTCACAGGCTTCGCAGCGGCCGCCCTTGACGTTGAAGCTGAAACGCCCGGGCTGGTATCCGCGCGCACGCGACTCGGGTACCTGCGCAAACAATTCGCGCAGTGGGGTGAACAAACCGGTGTACGTGGCCGGATTGGAACGTGGCGTGCGGCCGATCGGCGATTGGTCGATGTCGACGACTTTGTCGAACAGTTCCAGCCCTTCGATTTTCCGGAACGGTGCGGGTTTTTCGTTCGCGCCATTCAATTCCGCCGCGGTGTGACGGAACAGTGTGTCGTTGATCAGTGTGGATTTACCCGAACCAGAGACGCCGGTAATGCAGACGAACAGTCCGGCCGGAATTTCCAGATCGACATCTTTGAGATTGTTGCCGGACGCGCCGAGCACGCGCAGCATGAGCTGATCGTCAGGTGTGTGGCGCTCGCGCGGCACTTCGATGCGACGCTTGCCGGACAGGTACTCGCCGGTAAGCGAACGCTTGGCCGCGAGCACGTCTTTCAACTGGCCCTGCGCGACGATCTCGCCGCCGTGCACGCCCGCGCCGGGGCCGATGTCGACGATGTGATCGGCGGCGCGGATCGCGTCTTCGTCGTGCTCGACGACGATCACGGTGTTGCCGAGGTCGCGCAGCCGGGTCAGCGTGCCGAGCAGGCGTTCGTTATCGCGTTGATGCAAGCCGATCGAGGGCTCGTCAAGCACGTACATCACGCCGACGAGACCCGCGCCGATCTGCGAGGCCAGGCGAATGCGCTGCGCTTCGCCGCCGGACAGCGAATCGGCCTGGCGGTCCAGTGTCAAATAATCGAGCCCGACGTCGACGAGAAAACGCAGGCGCTCGCGGATCTCCTTGACGATCTTCGCCGCGATCTCGCCGCGCCAGCCGGCGAGCTTCAGGCCATGGAAGAACTTCAGCGACTGATCGATCGGCAGCGCCGTCAACGCCGGCAGATTCTGTTCGCCGACAAAGACGTTGCGCGCGGAACGGTTCAAGCGCTGGCCGAGGCAGTCCGGGCACGGCCGCTCGCTGATGAATTTCGCCAGTTCCTCGCGCACCGCGGGCGACTCGGTTTCGCGATAGCGGCGTTCGAGGTTCGGCAGAATGCCTTCGAAACGATGCTTGCGCGTGAGCGCGCCGCCGGTTTCGGTGAGATAGCGGAACGTGATCTGCTCGTCGCCGGAACCGTGGAGTACGGCGTGCCGGATACCTTCTGGCAACTGTTCCCACGGCGTATCGATGTCGAATTTGTAATGCCGCGCCAGCGACAGGATCATCTGGAAGTAATACATGTTGCGGCGATCCCAGCCGCGCACGGCGCCGGCAGCGAGGCTCAGATTCGGGTGCACGACGACGCGCATCGGATCGAACACCTGGGTCACGCCGAGGCCGTCGCAGGTGCCGCAGGCGCCGACCGGTGAGTTGAACGAAAACAGCCGCGGCTCGAGTTCCGGCAGCGAGTAATCGCAGATCGGACAGGAGAAGCGCGACGAGAAAGTCGTTTGCGCAATCTTTTCGTCATCGAGGTTGACGACAAGTGCAATGCCTTCGCCGAGGCGCAGCGCCGTCTCGAATGACTCGGCCAGGCGTTGCTTGATGTCCGGCGCCGGACGGAAACGGTCGATCACCACCTCGATTGTGTGCTTCTGGCGCAGGGCCAGTGCCGGCACGGCGTCGAGCTCGTGCAGCGCGCCGTTCACGCGCGCACGCACGAAGCCTTGCGCGCGCAGTTGCTCGAATACCTGCAGGTGCTCGCCCTTGCGTTCGCGGATTACCGGCGCGAGCAGCATGTAGCGGTGCTCCGGATTCAGCGCGAGCGTGGCGTCGACCATCTGGCTGACGGTTTGTGCTTCGAGCGCAATGCCGTGATCCGGACAGCGCGGCGTGCCGACGCGCGCGAACAGCAGACGCAGGTAATCGTAGACCTCGGTAATCGTGCCGACGGTCGAACGCGGATTGTGCGAGGTCGCCTTCTGCTCGATCGCGATCGCCGGCGACAAGCCTTCGATGTGATCGACGTCGGGCTTCTCCATCACCGACAGGAACTGGCGTGCGTAGGCCGACAGCGATTCGACGTAGCGGCGCTGGCCTTCGGCGTAGATCGTGTCGAATGCGAGCGAGGACTTGCCGGAGCCGGACAAACCGGTAATGACGATCAGGCTGTCGCGCGGCAGCTCCAGATCGATGTTTTTGAGATTATGCGTGCGGGCGCCGCGGATGCGGATTGAGTCCATGGGGGCGTGAATTTGAGTGAACGAAGTACTATAACGCGCCGCGCGAAAAATCGCGTAGTCGGGTTCGGAGATGGTGGAGCCGGGCGATCTCAACTGGCGAGATGCCGGGGCTTCGGTTATAGATGCGCCCCAACCCAGTCAATTCAAGCCTAATCGCCTGTTTGACCTGAAAAAGTTGGGTCTGCTAGAATGCGCGGCTCGCCCAAAGTGGCGACTGGTCGGTTCATCCGGATTTAGCGGGTGAAACGCAAAATAACTACAGAAGGAAATCCAATGTACGCAGTCATCAAAACCGGTGGTAAGCAATACCGCGTCATGCAGGGCGAGACCCTGCGTGTAGAGAAGCTCGAAGCCGATGTCGGCGCCGCAGTCACGTTCGACCAGGTGTTGCTGCTCGGCGAAGGCGAGGGCATCACGGTCGGCACACCGCTCGTTGCCGGCGCCAGCGTCGCGGCGACGGTCAAGTCCCAGGGACGCGCCGACAAGGTCCGCATCATCAAGTTCCGCCGCCGCAAGCACCATATGAAGCAGCAGGGGCACCGCCAGTATTACACCGAGGTCGAAATCACCTCGATCTCGAAGTAAGGAGCATTAGTCATGGCACATAAAAAGGCAGGCGGCAGTACCCGTAACGGCCGCGATTCCAACCCGAAATACCTCGGCGTGAAGATCTACGGCGGTCAGGCCGTGGCAGCCGGCAACATCATCGTACGTCAGCGTGGGACCCAGTTTCATCCGGGTCATGGCGTTGGCCTCGGCCGCGACCATACGCTGTTCGCGCTCGTCGATGGCACCGTGCAGTTCGCCGTCAAGGGTGCAAAGAACCGCCGCACCGTCAGCGTCGCCAAGAACTGACCGCTTGCGCCAGCGTTTCGACAGAGCCCCGCCCTGCGCGGGGCTTTGCATTTTTGTACCCTAGACATCCTCCAACCGGCCGCAACCATGAAATTCGTCGACGAAGCCGAAATCACCGTCCACGCCGGCAACGGCGGCAACGGCTGCATCAGTTTCCGGCGCGAAAAATCCATTCCACTAGGCGGGCCGGATGGCGGCAATGGCGGCGATGGCGGGGATGTCTGGCTGATTGCCGATGAAGGCCTGAATACCCTGGTCGATTTCCGCCATCAGCGCGATTTCCGCGCCGAGCGCGGTGAAAACGGCATGGGCCGACAGATGGCCGGCAAACGCGGTGAAGACAAGGTGATCCGCGTGCCGGTCGGCACATCCGTGATCAACGTCGACACCGAGGAAACGATCGGTGATCTCACGCAGCACGGCCAGCGCATCAAGGTCGCGCAGGGCGGCCACGGCGGCGCCGGCAACACCGTGTTCAAGAGTTCAACGAACCGCGCACCACGCAAGGCGGTGCCGGGTTCTCCGGGCGACGAGCGCGAGTTGCGTCTGGAGCTCAAAGTGCTCGCCGATGTCGGCCTGCTCGGCTTCCCGAACGCAGGCAAGTCCACGTTCATCCGCGCGGTTTCGGCGGCGACGCCGCGCGTGGCAGATTACCCATTCACCACATTGCAGCCGCACCTTGGCGTCGTGCGCATCGGCACCGATCAGAGCTTTGTGATCGCCGACATTCCCGGGCTCATCGAAGGCGCGGCAGAAGGCGCAGGGCTCGGCATCCAGTTTCTCAAGCACGTTTCGCGCACGCGCCTGCTGCTGCATCTGGTCGACATGGCGCCGATGGACGAGCAGACCGACCCCGTCGAGCAGGTGCGCGCGATCCAGGAAGAGCTGGAGAAATTCGATCCGGAACTGCTGCAGCGCCCGCGCTGGCTGGTGTTCAACAAGGCCGATCTGATCGAGACCAAGGAGCGCGAGAAGCTCGCCAAGGCGATCGTGCGCAAGCTGAAATGGAAGGCGCCATGGTTCATCGTCTCGGCAATTGCACGCGAGGGCACCTGGCCGGTGTGCCTGAAGATTCAGGACTTCTTCGACCAGCTCAAGCAGCAAGCGGTTGAGGAGATGCGGAGCCTGGACGCGTGACTACGGCGCCCAGCACGCGCCCACAAAAAAAGCCGGCTGATGCCGGCTTTTTTGGGAAGCGCGTTCGCTCAGAGCGCTTTGATATGCGCCGTCAGACGGCTCTTGTGGCGCGACGCTTTGTTCTTGTGAATCAGGCCGCGGCTGCTGTAGCGGTCCATGATCGGCTCGGCCGTCTTGTAGGCGGCTTCGGCGCCGGACTTGTCTTTCGCGGCGATTGCGGTCACGACCTTCTTGATCGCCGTGCGCAGCATCGAGCGCGAGCTGGCGTTGCGCGCATTGCGCTTGACGGCCTGACGCGCACGCTTTTTGGCGGATTTGATATTAGCCAAGGGAGAACTCCAGAAAATGAAAAAGAATCAGGGGGGCGCAAAAGGGGCGTAATTGTAGGCGGGACGCGGAGTTGCGTCAATCTTCCTGGGTTGCCGCGATGAAGACCCCCAGCCTGCTGCGCTCGATGCTCTCGTTCAGCGCGATGACGTTCATCTCGCGCCTGCTTGGGCTCGTGCGCGAGCAGGTGATCGCGGCCGTGTTCGGGGCGAACTGGGCGACCGACGCATTCCTCGTCGCTTTCCGCATTCCGAACTTCATGCGTCGCCTGTTTGCCGAAGGCTCGTTCTCCACCGCATTCGTTCCGGTGCTGACCGAGGTCAAGGAAAAGCGCTCGCCGGAGGAACTGCGCAATCTCGTCAGCCGCACAACCGGAACGTTGGGCGGCGTGTTGCTCATCGTAACCGCGCTCGGGGTATTCGGCGCCGACCAGCTCACCGCCTTGTTCGCACCTGGCGCGTTCCTCGAGCAGCCGGAGAAATTCCGTCTGACTGCAGACCTGTTGCGCATCACGTTTCCATTTCTGATGTTCGTATCGCTGACTGCGCTTGCCGGTGGCGTGCTCAACAGCTTCCACCGCTTCGGCCTGCCGGCGTTCACTCCGGTGATCCTGAATCTGTGCATGATTTCGGCGGCGCTGTGGTTCGCGCCGCAGTTCGCGATTCCGGTGACCTCGCTCGCTTGGGCCGTGCTCGTCGCCGGCGTGCTGCAACTGCTGCTGCAGTTTCCGTCGCTGCGCGCGATCGACATGTTGACGCTGCCGCGCTGGGGTTGGTCGCACCCGGATGTGCGCCGGATCCTGCGCTTGATGGTGCCGACGCTGTTCGGCTCGTCGGTCGCGCAGGTGAATCTGCTGCTGGATACCTTGATCGCTTCGTTCCTGATCGTCGGTTCGCAGACCTGGCTCGGCTATTCCGACCGGCTGCTGGAATTTCCGCTCGGCGTATTCGGCGTTGCGCTCGGCACGGTAATACTGCCGAGCCTCTCGCGCCATCACGTCAACATCGACCATGCCGGTTTTTCGCGCGCACTCGATTGGGCCCTGCGCACCACGCTGTTGATTTCGATTCCAGCGATGCTCGGACTCGTGCTGTTATCCAAGCCGATCGTATCGACGCTGTTCCAGCACGGCCGTTTCACCGCCTACGACGTCGACATGGTGAGTCTGAGCCTGGCGGCGCTGAGTTTCGGCTTGCCGGCATTCGCGCTGGTCAAGGTGCTCGCACCCGCGTTCTACGCGCGGCAGGACACCAAAACGCCGGTGCGCGCCGGTGTTGCGGCGATGCTCGCGAACATGGCGCTGAATGTGCTGTTCGTTGGCACATTGTTTCTGCTGTGGCGACCGGAGTCCGGCGGCGAGGGCGATCTGCTCCAGCGCATCGCCAAGATCCCAGGCCTGCACATGGGCATTGCGCTGGCCAGCAGCGTGGCGAGCTATCTGAATCTGTGGCTGCTGTGGCGCGGCTTGCGCCGCGACGCGATTTACCAGCGCGAACCGGGCTGGGGACAACATCTCGGTCGCCTTGCTGCCGCCTGCGTCGCCTTGGTTCTGGTGATCGTCGGCGGGCTCACGATCTGGCCGGAATGGGCGACGCAGTCGAGCAGCGTACGCGTCGCGCAATTGTGCGTGCTGATCGGGACCGGTGGGTTCGCCTACGTAGTCGCGTTATTCGCCGCGGGATTTCGTATGCGCAACTTGCGCGGGCCATGAATGCAACGCCATTGTGCGGCGCAGCGCAGCCGTTATACTTTGTCCGATGCAAAAGCTTTTCAGGGACGTCAGTGGCGCGTGTCTCGCCCCGCACGGCAGCGTGGTTTGCATCGGTGCTTTCGATGGCATGCATCTGGGCCATCGCGCAGTGCTCGCGCGCGTGCGCGAGCGTGCACAAGCCGCAGGTTTGCAGTCGGTTGTCGTCAGTTTCGAGCCGCTGCCGCGCGAGTTTTTCGCGCACACGCGCAAGGTGCCGCGGTTGTCGAGCCGGCGCGAGAAGATCGCGCAGTTCGTGGAGGCCGGCGTTGATCGTGTCCTGCTGCTGCGTTTCAATGCGGCGCTCGCGGCGATGTCGGCGCAGGATTTCATCGAGCGCTTGCTGGTTGCGCGCTTGAACGTAAAAGAAGTGTGGGTTGGCGAAGGATTCCGTTTCGGTCACGCGCGCGGCGGAGATTTGAAGCTGCTGCAGCAGATGGGTGAACGGCTCGGCTTCAGTGCGCAGGCACTGGAACCGGTGGTGCTCGACGGCGAACGCATTTCCAGTTCGGCGATCCGCGATGCGCTGACCGGCGGCAGTTTCGAGATTGCGGCGCGCTGGCTCGGCCGGCCGTTCGCCATCGGCGGACATGTCGCGCGCGGCCAGCAGCTCGGGCGCAAGCTCGGTTACCCGACGGCGAATCTCCATCTGGGCCGGCGCACGTCGCCGGTCGAAGGCATTTTTGCGGTGCGCGTGGCGGGTGTGCGCGAAGCGCTGATGCCGGGTGTGGCGAGCCTTGGTGTGCGGCCGACCGTGAACGGACGCGAGCCGCTGCTCGAAGCGCATCTGTTCGACTTCGACGGCGATTTGTACGGCAAGCGTATAGAAGTGGAATTTGTGGAAAAATTGCGCGACGAGGAAAAATTCCCCGACCTCGACGCGATGGTGAAACAGATCGACCGTGACGCATCCGCGGCACGGAAAATACTTGGCTGCAGCACGACGGCAGCAGCCGGAGCGAAGACGTGAGCATCGACTACAAGAACACGATCAATCTGCCGCAAACCGATTTCGCAATGCGCGCGGACCTGCCCAAGCGCGAACCAGGCATGCTCGCCGAGTGGGAAAAATCGGCGCGCTACGCACAGATCCAGCAACACGTGGCCGCTCGCCCGCACATGTTCGTGCTGCACGACGGCCCGCCATACGCAAACGGCGCGATCCATCTCGGCCATGCAGTCAACAAGATCCTCAAGGACATCGTCGTCAAGTCCAAGCTCATGGCCGGCCTGCGTTCGCCATACGTGCCGGGCTGGGACTGCCACGGCCTGCCGATCGAAGTCGCGGTCGAGAAGAAGGTCGGCAAGGTCGGCGTCAAAGTCGACGCCGCCGAGTTCCGCAAGTTGTGCCGCGACTACGCGTCGAAGCAGATCGACCTGCAGCGCGCGGACTTCAAACGCCTGGGCGTACTCGGCGAGTGGGAAAATCCGTATCGCACGATGGACTTCAAATACGAAGCGGACATCCTGCGCGCACTGGCGAAGATCGTCGCCAACGGGCACGTCGTGCGCGGTTTCAAGCCGGTGCATTGGTGTTTCGATTGCGGCTCGGCGCTTGCCGAAGCCGAGATCGAGTATCAGGACAAGACTTCGCCGGCAATCGACGTCGCCTACGACGCCGTCGATGGACAAGCGCTCGCGGCGAAATTCGGGGCCGCTGCGGGCAGCGCAATCGTGGCCGTGCCGATCTGGACGACGACGCCGTGGACCTTGCCGGCGAGCCTGGCGGTCACGCTCGGCCCCGACATCGAATATGTGCTGATCGAAGGTCCGCAGCGCGCGAACCGGCGCGTACTGCTCGTGATCGCGCACGACCTGCACGAAAAAGTCGCGCAGCGCTACAAAGTGGAACATTCCACAATACTGGGCCGCTGCAGGGGTGCCGGGCTCGAGCGTGTGATGCTGCGTCATCCGTTCTATGCGCGCGAAGTGCCGCTGATTCTCGGTGACCATGTCACCGTAGAAGACGGCACCGGTGCGGTGCACACGGCTCCGGCGCACGGCGTCGAGGACTTTGCCGTCGGCCGCGAATACGGGCTTGGCGTGGTGAATCCGGTCGGCGGCAACGGTGTGTATCTGCCCGACACCGAAATTTTCGCGGGCCAGTTCGTGTGGAAAGCGAACGACGCGATCATCGATCTGTTGCGCGAACGCGGCGTGCTGCTTGCGAGTGAAAAGATCACGCACAGCTACCCGCATTGCTGGCGCCATCGCACGCCGGTGATCTTCCGGGCCACGCCGCAATGGTTCATCAGCATGGAGGAGAAGGGCCTGCGTGCAGGTGCGCTCAAGGCGATTCGCGAGGATGTAGCCTGGTACCCGGCCTGGGGCGAAGAGCGCATCTTCGGCATGATCGAAGACCGGCCCGACTGGTGCATCTCGCGCCAGCGCACCTGGGGCGTGCCGATCGCGCTGTTCGTGCACAAATCCACAAGTGAACCGCATCCGCGCAGCATCGAACTGATGGAACAGGTCGCGCAGCGCGTCGAAAAAGACGGCGCCGACGCGTGGTATGCGCTCGATCCGCGCGAGCTATTGGGTGCCGACGCCGACCACTACGACAAAGTCACGGATATTCTCGACGTCTGGTTCGATTCCGGCTCTTCGCATTTCTGCGTGCTGGACCAACGTCCGGAATTGCAGCGCGCGCCCGGCGACAAGGTCATGTATCTGGAAGGTTCGGATCAGCACCGCGGCTGGTTTCATTCCGCGCTGTTGACCTCGGTCGCGATGCATGGCCATGCGCCGTACGACGAAGTGTTGACGCACGGTTTCACTGTCGATGCGCAGGGCCGCAAGATGTCGAAGTCGCTCGGCAACGGCATCGAGCCGCAGGACGTGATCAAGACCTACGGCGCGGATATTCTGCGTCTGTGGATCGCGTCGGCCGATTACCGCAACGAGATGGCGCTGTCGGACGAGATCCTCAAGCGCGTTTCCGACGCGTACCGGCGCATCCGCAACACCGCGCGTTTCCTGCTCGGCAACCTGCACGGCTTCGATCCCGCGAAAGATCTGATTGCGGTCAAGGATTCGCTGCTGCTCGACCAATGGGCGGTGCAGCAGGCATACGACACCCAGCAGGCGGTGATCGCCGCGTACGCACGCTATGATTTTCCGGAGATCGTGCAGCGCGTGCAGAATTTCTGCACCAACGAAATGGGCGCGCTATACCTCGATATAACCAAAGACCGCCTGTACACCATGCAGGAAGGCAGCCGTGGCCGGCGCAGTGCGCAGAGCGCGATGTACCGGATTCTCGAAGCGCTGGTGCGCTGGCTGGCGCCGATTCTGACGTTCACAGCCGAGGAAATCTGGCAGTTGGTTCCGGGCACGCGCGGAGAATCCGTGCTGTTCGAAACCTGGTACGAAGGTCTCGATGCACTGCAGGGCTCAGCGGAGCAGCGCAAATTCTGGAGCGATCTGCTCGCAGTCCGGGGCGGTGCGGCGAAACTGCTCGAAGGCATGCGCAACGCAGGCCAAATCGGTGCAGCGCTGGAAGCGGAAGTCACGCTGCATGCGGATGCGGCACTGCGCGCGCGTCTGGCGGATGTCGCCGACGAACTGCGGTTCTTCTTCATCACCTCGCAGTTGAAATTGTCCGATGCGCCCGCGCCAGCAAGTGCGCTGAGCGTCGAGTTCGACGGCATCAAAGTAGCGGTTTCCGCAACACGCAGCGAGCACAAGAAATGCATCCGTTGCTGGCATTACCGCGCCGACGTCGGTGCGAATCCCGAGCATCCGGAAATCTGCGCGCGCTGCGTCGATAATCTTCCCGGCGGGCCGGGCGAACAACGGTTGTACTTCTGATGGCCCGGGAATCGGCGTTGCGCGGCGGCGCGCTCATCTGGCTCTGGCTTTCCGCGCTGGTGATCGTACTCGACCAACTGGCCAAGTTTGTGGTCGTCGATGCGTTGCAGCCGTATGTGCCGCATCCGGTGATCCCGGGAATCCTCAACTGGACTCTGGCGTTCAATACCGGCGCGGCGTTCAGCTTTCTCGCCGATCAGCAAGGCTGGCAGCGCTGGTTCTTCACGCTGTTGGCGTTGGGCGTGAGCGCCGTACTGGCGGCGTGGCTTCGCCGCACTCCCCGCAATGACTGGCGTACGGCATTGCCGCTCGCGTTCGTGATCGGCGGCGCGCTCGGCAACCTGATCGACCGCGTACGCTTCGGTCACGTGGTCGATTTTATACAGGTATACATCGGCAATTGGCCGTTCCCTTCGTTCAACATTGCCGATTCAGCAATTAGTATCGGCGCGGTGCTGCTGGTGTTCTTCGGCCTGTTCGCGCACGAAAAAACGGCGTCGAAACACGCCGCGCGGTAGAATTGCGCGATGGAAATCCTGCTTGCCAATCCCCGCGGCTTCTGCGCCGGCGTCGATCGCGCGATCGAGATCGTCGAGCGCGCGCTGGAATCGTTCGGCGCGCCGATCTATGTCCGTCATGAAGTCGTGCACAATCGGTTTGTGGTCGACGGCCTGCGCGCGCGCGGGGCGATTTTCGTCGACGAACTCGATGAAGTTCCGGACGGCGCGACGGTGATCTTCAGCGCGCACGGCGTCTCGCAGGCGGTGCGCGCACAGGCGCGCGGACGGCATCTGCGCGTGTTCGACGCGACCTGTCCGCTGGTGACGAAAGTGCATATCGAAGTCGCGCGCCACGCCAAAGCGGGCCGGGACGTGGTGCTGATCGGCCATGCCGGCCATCCCGAAGTCGAAGGCACGCTCGGTCAGTGGGACAAGGAAGGCGCGACCGGCGAAATCTACCTGGTCGAAACACCGGAAGACGTGGCGAAGCTCGCGCCGAAGCATCCGGACAACATCGCTTACTCGACGCAGACGACGCTGTCGATCGACGACACCAAGGCCGTGATCGAGGCGCTGCGTGCGAAATTCCCCGCGATCCTCGGCCCGCGCCACGACGACATCTGCTACGCGACGCAGAACCGCCAGGACGCCGTGCGCCGGCTTGGGCAGCAGTGCGAGGTCGTGCTCGTCGTCGGCTCGCCGAACAGCTCGAACTCGAATCGCCTGCGCGAGCTTGCCGAAAAGCAGGGCGTCGAAGCACACCTGATCGACGGCGCCGACGACATCCAGCGTGACTGGATCAGCGGCAAAAACCGGATTGGCGTCACCGCCGGCGCGTCAGCGCCGGAGGGCCTGGTTCAAGGCGTGGTCGCGCGACTGCGCGAGTGGGGCGCGAGCGATGCGCGCGAACTTACCGGCGAGCCCGAGAATGTGACGTTTGCGTTGCCGAAGGAGTTGCGGGTTACCGTCCTGTAATCATTGGCCCCAACAGGTGGCTGGAGCTTTGGTTATTACGCCGCTGGCGGATGTGTAGGTAAGAGGGCTGCACGTTACGCCAAACTGTTTGTCACCTATCTGGGCACCTTTAGCCGTAGCTGTGATTGTATATCCCGTCGCGGACGGCGCAGGCGGGGTTAATATGTACGTATAGTAGGTGCTCGCCGGCGCCGCCATGAAATTGCTCGAGCTGGCCGCGCAGCTGCCGCCGAAGTTGAGATAACTGGGGCAATTGGAGCGCCACTGTTCCTCTGCCAGCGAAATGGCATTGATCTGTGCCAGGGCGTCGCTGCGGCGTGCCTTCCGTACCTGGCTCATGTACGACGGAATGGCAATCGCGGCGAGAATCGCGATCACCGCGACGACGATCATTAGTTCGATTAGGGTAAAGCCACGCGGTCTTGTCATTGACATTCTCCCCACGCATCACTGGACCTACTTCGATCGGAAGTCTGAACACTTCTCTTCCTGAGCGCAAGTTGACGCGAGATTTCCGGCCTTCACTCGCGAATGAAACGCTACCGCCTGTCCATTGGAACATTGCGTCTTGCGCCGGCACCCATTAGTTTGGCCGGCGTCGGGTTTGCGGGGAAGAATATGGATAATGGCACTGCATACTTGTCGCGGCCTCCCTCCGGCCGAGGCGGATACACGATCATCGAACTGATGGTGACGATCGCCATTGCGGCGATCTTCATGGTATTGGCCGCGCCGATGTTCGTGGAAGTGCGCGAGCGTGCCGTGGTCCGCGGCGCCGCCAGCGATCTGGTCGAGGCAGTCGCGCAGGCGAAGCTCGAGGCGGCCAAGCGCAACGACTTCGTCACGGTATCAGTGCGCGGCAGCGACAACGCATGGTGCATCGGGGTGCAGAGTGGCTTGACCGGCTGCGATTGCACCGCTGCTACGGCTTGTACAGTCGCTCAGGTCAAAACCAACGAGCTCAAGGGTGCACGTTTGCTAAGTGCGGCCGATTTTGGCGGCACTCCGGCGAGCGATTTCACGATCGATCCGCGTCTCAGCATGCTTAAGGGTCTGACCGGCGGTGGTGTTCTGGTCGTCCGCTCGCCAAGCGCTTTGGACTATCGCCTCCAATTCAGCGTGACCACGACTGGCCAAACACAGATCTGCCAGCCCTCCGGGGGCGCTCATAAGCTGGCGGATTACCCGTCATGCTGATTCTGCGCAAAAGGACACACAAGGTTATGAACATGCGTCGAAAAGCCGATGGATTCTCGCTGATCGAATTTATGATCGCGATGGCAGCCGGAATGATCGTCATCAGTGCTGTCGTCGTGTTTACCGTTTCGACCGGGCGTGGCACGTCTGTCAATGTCCGTTCCGCTAAAATCATGCAGAACATACGCAATTCTCTGAACCTGATCGAGCGCGAGATTCGCCGTTCGGGTTTCGATGAACGCGCAATGCGCTTCGTCAACGCGTGTTCCGATCCGAGCTCTTCGACGACTTGTCCAATGAGCCAGTTCGGCCAAGTAGTGGTGAATCCAAGTCCGGGTTCCTGCGCGGTGGTTGCCTACGACAATGCAGCGAGCACGACTCCGGGCGTGCCTGGTGCGGGCAAATACCACGGATTTCGGCGCGTCGTAAACGGCGACAACATTGGCGTGGTTCAGGCCAGTCTGGCCAGTGCCGCTGCTCCCGACTGCGCAGCAGCATGGAACGACGCTGCTTGGTTGGACGTAACCGATCCAAAGGCCGTGGACATCACCGCCCTGCAATTTGACGTCAAGACGCCATTGCCGACAAGCGCGCAATCAGCCGTTGGCGGCGGATGCGTGACGTCCGCCATTTCGGTTGGCAACAGTCTTTGGGCGGTCGTCCAGGACGTGAATATCATTATCGCGGGCCAGTGGGTGGATGCCGCCAGCGGCATGATCACCAAGCGCTCGCTCCAGGAACACGTGCGTGTGAAGAACGACATTGTCGCGAGCGCTCAGCCGTCGATCTGCAGCTGAAGCCGGTACAGGAGACCACCAGTGAAACCACAAATTTTTCCAGCATTCGCCGGCCGCGCCAGAAACCAACGAGGCTTCGGCACGCTGCTTGTTGCGATAGTGTTGTTGGGTATCGTCAGCGTGCTCACGCTGTTCTCCATGTCGGCCAGTCTGTCAGAAAGGCGCGACGCTACCAATGAATCGCGCTACACGATGGCGCACGAGGTCGCGCAGGCCGGGCTGGACCAAGGCCTGGAATACATCAAGGCACGATCGTCCAGCGTCACGACCACCTCGGGCGGGCCAGCCGGGCAAGACGGCTGGTTGCCGACCTCTTACAACAAGACTGATGGCAAATGGCAGTTTTGCAGTTCAGGCCTCACAACCTCGGGTGCATGGAACCCGTGCGATACCATCGAACCGGGCAAGAATCCGTCGACGGTTCGCGCCACCTACATGTACTACACGGGCGGTACAGCAAATACGCCGAGCGCACTCAACATGCAGGATGGATCGGGAGCCAATATTGTGGCACCGCTGGCTTCCGACAGTTTTGCATCTACGACACAATCGCTGACGGCGGTGCCCACCGATATCACTAGCGCCACTCCCAAGAGTGGATTTGCCGTGTCCTCAGAAGTCAAGGCCCTGCTGTGCTTGATGAACAGCGTAAATGTTGGCGGTGTTGTTACCAACAAGTGTCAAACGCAGAGTTGGGCGGCTAGCGCTGCGAACTGGCCAAGTGTAGGGCATGCCTACATCGATCCGGCGAGCGGCTTCGGCCCCTATGCAGTCACTCTGGTATCGCGCGCGCAGCTGACCGCAACCGGTGCCGCGGACACGGAAAACACGCAGGCCGTGGTCAAGGAAAGCCTCGCCACCTATCGCATCATCAATGCGCCACCGGACGTGCCGCTGGTGGCGTCGAGCAGCATCACCGGCCTGGGTGATGCGGAAGTCGTCACCAATCCGAACGGCGGCGGCACGGGTATTCCGATCTCGATCTGGGCGCCGGGCACAATCCACGTCGACTCGGCGAGCGGTGGCGGGTCCAACGCCAGTTTCGCCACCTGCCAGCCGGACGAATTTTTCCAAACCGGCGGCGCAAATACCGGGCAGTGCACCGCACCGAGCACTGGGGCGCCATGTACTTACCAGGGCAGTACGACCTGCGGCCCCAGCGGCAAAGGCTGCAGTTGCTCAGCGATTGCGAAACTCGTTGGCAACAATGGTTCGCCCTACGGTCTGGGTGTATTGAGCGGTCACTTCGGTACCAATGCTGTGGCTGGACCAGATCTCCTGGGCGGTGCGGGCACCGGCGGCCCGCTACCGCCTGTGCAGTTCTTCCCGGTGTCGCCCTTGAATACTCCGCCGAATATCCTGGACAACTCGCTGTTCGAGTATGTATTCCAGACTCCAGTTGCGGACGCTAATAGCATCCTGCTCGACACCGATGGCAACAGCGTCGACGATGCGACGGACTGGGAAAAGCAGAATATGAAGGTGATTACGACCGCACAATGCGGCGCCTTGAATGATGCGTCGGGGCAAAAGGACTCGTTCAAATACCTGAAAAAGGGCGACTCTTGCACTCTGCCGAATGCGCAGGTCGGATCGCCGTTGTATCCCGTCGTACTGGTCGTGCAAGGCGATTTCAAGCTCGGTAATGGCGTCTTCTTCGGGATCATCTTCGTACGCTCGCCGGCCGCGATAGGTCAGTCCCTGGCCACGACAGCAGGTTACAGCGTTCAGATCCAGGGTAATGCGCAGGTTTATGGCGCCATAATTGTTGAAGACGGGAGCGGCAACAGCATGAAAATTGCTGGTGGCCCGGAGATCATCTATGACGCGAACACCTTGCGCAACATCATCAATGGTTCGGGCAACACGAAGCTCGGCGTCATGCCGGGTTCCTGGTCGGATGCTGGGCGCATCGACCTCGCCACCGGCATCTATTCGGAGTAGCCACTATGAACTTCCGCAATCGGATCAATCCAATGCAGCCGCGCGGGTTCAGCATGATCGATGTGCTCGTCGCGATCGTGGTGCTCTCGGTGGGTTTGCTGGCACTCGCTGCCTTGCAGGGTACGTTGGCCCGCAGCACTGCTGATGCCAAGGCGCAAACGCAGGCAGTAGCACTGGCGCAGCAGAAGCTCGAGGAGTTCCGGGGATTCACGGATACCGGCACTAATTCAGTTGCCGCCGGCACGGCCTACGGATCGACGTACGCGTCCATTGTTTCGACGGCCACGCCTGAAACCATTACTGCGAGCCAATACGCGCAGTACTCGGGTGCTTCAACCTCCAACTCCGGTAGCAATACTCAGTATCGACGCTCCGTAAAGGTGGCGCGCTTCGTGATGGGTGGCGGCACGACCTGCAACGTTCAGGCGGCGAACAGTCCCAACCTGACGAAATTCGTGGAGCTCGATGCCGGGTGTGCGGCCAGCGAACCGATTGGTAGCAACGAGTTCAAGCGCGTGACGGTCGAAGTGGACCAGGGAGCAAACACGCCGGTAGTGGATGTCGCCGGCATCGTCAGCGTGGCTTCGCCCAAGGATTCGATCGGCTCATTCAAGGCGCCGGGCAAGGGAGCCGTGCACCCGCAGGTGTATATCGATCCCAGCAAGTTCGCACCCGGCATTATCCCGATCGCTCTCGGCAACAATCAGGCAGCTGCTTCTTCGGATCCACAGCCGGAAACCTACAGTACGGGCCATATCACCACGCGCTTCT
>Ga0163163_10000232_pt1 | contig 57494 bp, 95 predicted proteins | sample S65metaG_FD_119766 | JGI IMG/M metagenome (GOLD analysis project Ga0163163, IMG submission 119766) | Switchgrass rhizosphere microbial communities from Kellogg Biological Station, Michigan, USA - S6-5 metaG | ecosystem: Host-associated > Plants > Roots > Rhizosphere > Soil | place: USA... | reverse complement strand
GATTCAGTGAAAGCTTACATGAAAGGGAAGCCCTCAAAGCTCCCTGATTGGGTACTTGAGCAAATTGATCATGTGAAGGAATTGGGATTTAAGATAATAGTTAACAAAGTACAAGGCCATCCCAAAAACGTTGCGGGAATTAGCTATTTTGCAGCTCTCTTTAAGATAGCTGACACACTCTCAAAAAAATACAGAAATGAAAAGATTAACACTCCTTTTACTGTCCCTGAGCTTACTGACACTTTCATGTAGTAATGACGGTTTTTACAGTGACAGTAAAAATACTAAGATTACAGAAATCAAAGTTTCGGAGAGCAATGATCATATGAGCTGGTACTACGCTGAGAATGGCAAAGTTGCTCTTTTCTTCCTTGATAGTATAGGAAAGTATAAGATAGGAGATAGTATCATCCTCACCAAAAAATAACTATTTATGATAAAAATGGATAAAACGGGAATGTACAACAATATTATCGTTGATTTTGGTTATGGTACCGTAGGGGTCTCTACCTCAAGCCAATTTGGTATAGAGAGTGGCCAAAAAAGAGTGGTATTTGCTCCAATCCCTCCCTCAGAACTTGATCGACAATTAACCCAAGATCAACTTCTTCCAGGAACCCAAATCATCTTCAATTTCAAGGATAAGCACTCTATTCAACGGATTATCAATACTCTAGAGGAGTTGAAGAGCAGTGTAGAGATGTTTGATCCTATTGAACAAGTAGATATGTAAATACGTACCTATGAAAAATAAGAAAAAGAAAAAGAAGAAGAGGAGGATACCGCTCTGGTTCTACTTTTATATTGTCATTTTTCTCGGTCTCGTCGTATATGGAGGGATAAGGATGGTTGATGATCCTAAAATGGATATATACCGAGTGAGATTAAAAAATGTGCAAACAGGAAGCTTAAAAACCATCTTTATGCAAGATAGTTGCTTTGTTCCTGAGATCGGCGATTTTATTGGTGGAGAGACGGAAAAGTATCAGAAAGATGGTGTAATGTGGAGCAATTCAACTGAAAAGTACGTTGTTCTAAAGGTACAAAAAGTAAAAAGGGGGGACTAATGGCTTATAAAAGACCATTTACAGTAGTGGTAACTGAAGACGGAGACAAGAAATATCCAAAGTTCTTTAAAGTAAATGCAATGTCCAAAAGAGCTGCGGAAAACTCCATTACTGATTATATCGAAAGTGATGAGATGGGCACCTCTTTCAGAGGAGAAATTGAAATGGAGGCAAAAGAATACGAGAATGGAGACTCCGTTGATTTTGATCTAACTAACTAAAGCTTGCATATGATACTAGATGTATATGTAGTTGATTCTAAAGCCTTTCATAACCATAGATACCTATTGGATGGTTTTGTCTTCTGGAGGCCATACCTATCTTCATGGGTAGAGGTAAAGCAGATTGCCCCCTCCTCTAGAGTTTCACAAATTCTTAACAATCTAAAACTAGAGCTACCGTGAGAGTACTATTCAAACTTACTTCCATGCTAATGCTTATTCCTCTTTGCCAGTGCAGAGATGAAAAGCCACCTCCTCCTATTGAGAAGAGAATAATCGCCCAATTTAAAGTGATACACAATCCCTGCTTTGATAAATGGGCAATAATGACTTCCATTATGGAATCAGGTTCTCGTACAGATACACTATTTTTTGGATTAAAGCCAGGAGGAGGTAGTATCTTCATAGGACGCCCTAGTCAAACCTTTGCCTCCAGCTGCGATTTTGCAGACACAAATGCACAAGCGCCTAAAGGATTGGAGTTTCAATTCAGTACGAAAGATAGTGCTATAATTGCTTACGCAAAATGGCAGCAGAATCCGGATTCAGTCGCAAGAAGAAAGCAGATAGCAGATTCTATTTTTAAATGCCAACACACTTACAGATGAAAATAGGCTCCAAAGTGGTCTGTGTTGATAACAAGCCACAAAACCCACGCTGGGGTGGTATACCTCCGATTATAGGAGAAACCTACACTATCAGAGATGATTGTCCTATAGATTTCCTGATAGGTTCTCTCCCTCAATTCTGCCTCCTAGTAGAACTAAAAGCACAATCAGAAAGTGGTTTTGGCGAAATCTATTACGATAAGGCATGGTTTAGGGATATTGATGAGGTAGGAGGATCAGCAGACGAAATCCTTAAGAAGGCCTTTGAGACTAAAGAGGAGTTCCTGCAAGAATGTAAGGAACTTGAAGCGGAAACAATGTAAAAACATATTATGGAAAAAATTGATTTCACTAAAAGCCCAGAGAAGGTGGATAGCCTTATTGGCCTTATGGGAGTTACAATCGAGAGAGCAAGAGAGCTATCTGATGAGCAGGGGGATTTATTGAAGGATTTCTGTAATAATGCATCTGATGAGGAGATTGGAAATATCAACCCTGTGGAAATGCTAAGGAAGTTTCTTGTGGGGTGTGGAAAGAGTGCTGAAGAACAAATTCTTATAGCTTATGGCTATGGGGCAACCCAGGACAGTGTGGAGAAAATAATTACCATTGAAGCGATAAGGAGGGACATATATAAAGCAAATACATAAAACAAATACTTAAAAACAAGCAAAATGATACAAGTAGGAAGTAAAGTTCGCTATCAGGGCGCAGAAGGAATTAAATCTTTTGGTCCACTGCTCATAAGCTCAAAACCAAACAAAAATTTTGGGGGGCAGCAGTTGGAAAAAGGCAAAGATTACACAGTAAGAGAGATGACCCAAAGTGGGAATAGAAGAGGTGTGAAACTTGAGGGGATTGAAAATGGAGTAAATCGCAACTCAGGAAACGAGTGGTCATATCCTATTTCCTCATTTACCGAGGTCATGGAGGATGGAAGTGAGAAACAACCTGATTTCAAAGAACTTTTCGTGGAGGGAATAGCAGATAAGCTAATCTCCCTGGGCGTAATTCAGGATGATAATCCTCAGGTTGAGGAAGACGATCCTAACGGAGTACCCAAGTTCTTCGGTATTCCTGATGAGAGGGCGTTTGAGATAACCGATCTTCTTGCCAAAACAGTAGCTGATCTTGTTAATAGTGGTGAGACCAAAAGGACAGCTATCATCGAAGCTGCAAGAAATTTGGGGCAAACGGAGGAAGAGAAACAATATCTCTGCTTTATGGCAGGCTGCAGTGATCAGACTGTTAGCGATGCAATCAATGGGAATACCGCTCCTAGCATGATGGGCCTTTTCGAACGTGCTTTTGGCCTCTAAAACAAAAAGAAATGAAGAAATACAAGTTCATTCTTACCTGCCTCTTTCTTGCAGGTATAGCTCTATTCACAGAATGTTTGGAGAAAAAGGTATCTCACCCTCTGCGCTTATACATTACTCCTTATGCTAAAAATGTATGGTATGATACGCTGTACATTTCTTACAGAGGGGATAGCATGGTAATAGATACATTAAAAGCTCCTGGGTCTATCCCTGTTATAAATACAGACACTGCTCTCAAGCATTCTTATCCTTGGCTCTGGGCTGGTAGAAATACTAGTGGAGATAGTAATTGGTATATAGACTTCCCCACTCAGAAGAATGTTGATGTAGAAGCTCGGGTGGGGTGGTTTGATTCAACAATTCTATATGATAATCAAATCTTTAGGAAATAAACAGGGAGAAGTAACAAAGAGGGAAAAAGATAATACAAAGCTACTATATCTATACTTAGGTATAGTAGCTCTCTTTTTTCTTGTTCGCTCAATCTTTTAAAACTAACTGAAAATGAAAGAGTTTACACTGTCTGTAGGGGAAGCGCAGGGTCTTAGGGCCAAGGTAATAATGGGTGATATAGAAGCTTATGAGAAAGTCCTCTTCTATCTAAAAGAGCTTAAAGAAGTTAGAAAGTTCAATAGCCAAAAGGCTGATGATTTATTCTATGTCTATCAAATATTACTTGCTGCACAGACAGAGGGAGAAAGGAAATGGAGGGATCAGCGAACCCCAGAAGCTGTAGAAGGAGAAGAGATGGATTAATTAACCTAAAATTAACATTCGATGGAGTATTTTACCATGATTCGAAAGGGGATCATTAAGCCCACCGAAAGCACTAAAAACCAGTGCAAGTTTGAGGGCTTTGATCACTATATTTATGAGATCAATATGGCCTTCGGAAGCTTACAGCAGCTTAACGAGAATGGGTTTATCATTGATAACACAGATGTAGACTTATGTATTTGCGGTCTTCCTCTTGAAGGCTCTTGTGAGCAAATGCATGAGAAGATGCTACAAGCTGTGAAAGACCTTATGAAAACAAAAGGAGCAGATATGATAGCATACCGAGCCTCCTTGTATCCTTATAGCACTTCCCAGGGTAATATTTCCTTTATTAGCAAGTACTGGATTGCTGATCTTGAGTGGGGTGCTGATCAAGCTACTCTTATAGCTCTGGTTAAATAACCTTTTTAACATTAAAATAACAAAAAATGAGCAAGGAATTATCATTTATCCCTCTCAACAGACATGCGAAAACCATAGGTGATTTCCTCTTCCTGGATAAAGCAAGGCAGGAGCTTATAGAGGAACATGTAATGGAGCTTATGACAGCAAGTATCCCTACTGCATGCAAAGCCTTGGAGGATAATTACGGAACCGACCCTAGGGAATTTTCATACGCCCTTTTCTGCCTTGGGGCTTACAGGGAAGAGGCAGAGGAATTTCAGGAGGAAAACAATGTTTCCGCTCCTATTGACGACATAGGGGAAAACTTTCAGTAAGCATTTTTTATTTTCTAATATTTAAATATCGTAAAATGAGCACAACAGAAAAGAGTACACCTCTTATCAACTTCAAAGAGAAAGCAAGAAACATGGCTGGTGGATTAGGCATTCCTTCCCACAAGGCAACTTCTATTGAAAATCACGTAGCTGGCCTAAAAGACAACCCAGGCCCCGATGTCCTAAGGAACATTATCAGCACCTACACTACTGTTCCTGAGCTGTGCTATGCTTTCTTCCAGTTGGGAGAGGTAGTTGAGAACAAGGAAAATGGCTTTGCTGGAGATACGGAAGAAGATGCCATTGAAGATGACGGCCTGTAGTTTCTCCCCCGCTTTTTATTTTCATTTTTAAAACCCAAAATTATGAAATTTTCATTTTTTCCTTCTGGAAAGGAGGAGGCGCAAGTGCTTGAACCTGAAGTAGATACAAGCAATGAAGATTCACTCATCGAAAAAGCTTTCGAATCTACAACTGACGATGATGAGGATGAGCCGGAGATTGAAGACGATCCTGCTGAAGAGATCGCTGAAGCCATTGAGGATGAAGAGGACGGGGAAGATGATGATCCTAGCGATCCTGATCCCTGCTGATCTCCTGGAAACCAACTTTGTTTCTTTTCTTAAACCAAAATAAAAAATGGACACACAAACCCAAGAGGATGTAACTCTAAAAGAGATCAATCCTCAAGCAGAAGATATTGCAGGGTCCTTAGGTATCTCTACGGAGAGAAGGGACGAACTTTGTGATATCATCAAAAGAGATTTCCACACACATGACACAGTAACCCAGGATATGGTCGCTCTCTCCAAAGACCTAAAAGGTCATCAGGAGTTGGCATTCGCCATGTTTGTTTATGGTTGCTGGTTCTCTGACCAAGGGTATAACAACCCCCTCGCAGCTCTTATAGCAGCTCATGGAAGAATGAATTAGTCAAAGATCATTTCCATTAAACCTTTCTATTTTTATTTTTTAATTTTTATTTAACAAACAAAACAGAACAAAATGAGTAACAAAACAGCGGTAGCAAATGCTATCATCCTGAGCGTAGTGAACACAACTTCTGATGACATCCGGGCAATCTTTGGTATTACTCCTGAAAGGGCAGATGCCATAACTAAAGAGATGGCAACCTTCCTGAAGGACGGCTCTCTTAATGGAGACAGCTTTAACCAGCTCGCAGCCCATTTTCCTGACCCCAATGAGTACACTCTTGCTGTATGGCAGATGGCCCATGGTGCTGGTCTTGCTGAAGATGCTAATGATGACAACCACACAGGTTTTGGCGACGATGCTAATCCCCTGGCAGCTCTTATGGCTGAATTTGCGTCTGAAGGAGGTGAAGATGACTCCGATCCTACCAATGACGAAGATTAATAACGCCTATTAGTATTATCTTACAAAAAGAGTGGGAGGAGTATGAGATGGCTTCTTCCACTTCTTTTTTCTCTTTAAAAAGCAAAAGTTTATGAAGAAAATAGCTATTGGTCTGCTATTATTGGGATATATTACAGTAATAGCGGTCAGCTGTGGCCCTCAAAAAGGCTGCTATGCTACTAAACATATGTCTGGTTTTTAGCCAGCATTCCAGATGGTGTGGAACCGAAAGTCGGTGACTCCCTTTAATATAATAGTTAGAGGAATGAATAGAGTAAAGAACCATGCACACTCCACACCATTTTTTATCTTTCATTGAAAATCACTCAGTTATGAAGACTGCATCCGAGCTTTTTGGACTTTGTTTGGGCTTTCTCGTTCTATGGACAGCTGTTCTTGTTGGTCTGAGGAGAGGAGTGATAAACAAATTCCTAAATAATTACAGGCTGCTAGAGGTTAGGAAAGACGGAGTAGGAATTACTTGGTGCATTGAGCAACAAAGAAAGGGTGGGAAATGGTGTCCTCTCTATCGGAGTTCTGATTATGACCTTATGAAGAATACATACGAAGCTATGACTTCTCCTTTAATTCCAGGGAAGGGAGAAGAAAAGATCATTATTGCAGAAGATCATTTACCAATAAACCATCATAATGGCAGAAGTAAAAAACCCACCAACCAAAAAGAGGAGTAAGAAACCAAGAAGAGACAAGATAGAGGACATCATCTATTATCTTAATGTTCCTTATCACATCTGCTGCCACCTAATGGGAGAAAACCATACTGTAGGGCATAGAGTAGGTGCTGGGCTCGTGGTAATGGCAATAGGAGTAGTAATAGCTCATAGCACAGCAGGTTGTATAGTGATCATACAATTGGCTGGAGACATCTTTGGCTATTTCCTTCATGGTATTGGAACAATTCCCCTAGCAGAAGCAGCTATCCCAGGGCTTTTGAAAAAAGTGGATGAGAAGAGGAAAAGAGAACTTGAGGAGAAGGAAGAAGAGGAAGAGATAGCAGAGTAAATTATTGATAGCTACTCCTTAATAGGAGTAGTTATCCTTTTAAACCTAACTTTTATGGAAGCATTTTTAAGGAAACCCTTGAGGAGCGCAGGGCTACCTCCTGAAGGGGAGAAACCAGATAGAACTTTGCAGGTTCTATTGGTGTTATTTACAATACTTATTATCGTAGCTATGATAAAACACTGGTTATCATAATGGAAAGTAGAGAAATCGTTTGTGTGGATGGCAAATTTCCACCAGATGCAGCAGAATTCTTCAAACAGCATGGCTGCTCTCTCCCTCAGCAGGATAAACTATACTCCATAAGAGAGGTAGTAAATCATAGGATGAGGGATGCAGGACCAGCAATAGGACTTCTCCTAAACGAGATACAAAACCCATCAGTTCCTACCAAAACACCAGTAGGCACGGTAATGAGAGAGCCAACCTGGCACATCAATAGGTTTAGATATCTTGATGGCTCCCCTTTAGAGGAGGAAGAGCTTAAGGAGATGGAGAGACAAAACAATCTTACGAACAAATTAAATTTTTAATATATGTGTCTTTATGTAAAAGGAAGATATGGGAATGTAAGAGCAAAGGTTGCTAAGAAAGATATTACTGTGTATAAGATAGTTAGTGCTAGGGATAAACATGGTGATAGCCTTGAAGGAAAAGACAGATTTGAAAAGGTTCATCATTATAGATCTGAATATCAAGATTTTAAGTATGAGCTAAATGAGACATATGAGAATGATAATTTTCCTAACCGATGCACTACTGGCTGTTCAATGGGATCAGAGGGCATTCATTCTTACTCTCCAAAATCCCATGTATTAGATAATAGTTACTGTTACAGTGATAGCACCTGGGCCTCCAAAGTTGTGGTAAAATGCAAAATACCAAAGGGAACAAAATATTATGTAGGAGAACATAATTGTTACATCTCCCAAGCTCTATACATTGGAAAGCCCATCAAAAAAGCTCCTAAAATAAAGTAAATCAGTTGCTTATGTGCATGAGAATACAAGGTTTATTTGGTCCTTCCAAAACTATCCATCCAAAAGTGGCAAAAAGAGATATGATAATTTTTAAGAAACTATATTATCTTACTAAGGAAGGGAAAAGATGGAAGTCATATGAGCATTTACAAAGAGATAGGTCAAAAAAGCAATTTCACTCTTTGCATTTTGGCTTCCTTTATGAAAGTGGCTATGAATATACTAATGATAACTTCCCACCTTTTACCAGCAAAAATACTCTAGGGGAACAAGGCTTGCATTCCTTTGGGATAGGGCAGTACAACAGCCCTATAGAGTATATGTCCTCTAATACAGTTCTTGTAGAATGCGTAATACCGAAGGGTACTCGATATTACACATCCATAGAATCTAATGATCTTAATGGTCCTTTTGTCTCAGAAAGCCTAATCATTGGAAAACCAATTACAAGGAAAAGAGGAAAGGAGCTAGAGGAAATGGCTTTAAAGCTTAAGAAGAAACTTAGGAAGGAAGTAAGAAAGAAACTCGTTTAATAGTCATCAAATCCACCTATTATATGAAGTCGTCAGCAGTATTGTACTTTAGCGGAAAAGGACAATCAAAAAACCCAGATTGGTTTCCTAATGTTCAAGTGTGGAAGCCTGACATTATTGACACAGTAGTAGATATTGAACGACAGAAAAAATTGTTACCTGAAAGATTGAAGAATGTAGAGGTGCTAGAAAGCGGAGGTATAAAGTACACTCCAACTCCAACCTATTGGGTAGCAAGGAATCTCTTCACTAAAAAATTCCGTAGGAAAAGACAGCCACAACCTCCCACGATTTAACGGTTGCTAAAAAACAATTAACAAAAAATTAAGAAATTATGGCAAAATTATCAGCAAAAGCCTTCTGGCTTCTCCCTAAAACCCAGCGTAAAATACTAGTGGCTAAAGATATCCTTAAGTGGATAGAAAAAGGTGTTATCAAGCCTTCAGAGGGAAGATACTTTGCTCCCACACGCACAAGAGGATTAGATATGTCTTCTGAGGTGCGAGGAAATCTGTCTTCACTACCTCCCTGTGAAGTTTGTGAACTCGGTGCAGCCGCTTTATGTATAGGCAATTTAGGAAACAAAATGACTTTCGAAGATGTAGGAGGAGTTGGCAACTGGGATTATGATAATCTCTCGAAATCCCAAAAGCTTCTTTTCAAAGTGTTTACGAAAAAAGAAGTTGCCCTAATGGAGGCATGCATAGAGAATGGCTATGCTTTTGTAGCTGAACACACAAAGACCTACCAACTATCATACGAGGAGAAAGAAGTAAGTAAGGCTTTTTACTCACTTTTTACAAAAAGCAAAGATAGGATGATAGCTATCTCTAAAAACATTATTCGGAACAAGGGTAAATTTATACCCGAGAAGGATATAAAATAAGAGAAAACTTTCATAATCAATAACTTACTACATTGGTAGCTGGTAATCCTTATAGCTCAGATGGCAGAGCATTGGCTTGTAGGCCAAGGACAGTGGTTCGATTCCACTTAAGGGTTCTATGAAAAAGAAAAAATTCCACATCGACGAAACAGCAATAGCTTTTGCTGGAATGGAGAGGTCACATGAGAGAGCTGTAAAAAGCTTCATCGAAATGACTGAGGAGGAGATTGAGGCAGAACTTAACAAAAAGCCAAAAGGAGAAAAAGATGGGACTAAAGAACCAAAAACAAGTAAGAAATACTTACAGGTGGATCAGGAAGTTTAAAAATGCAGCTAATATACCTGCTAGTAAACTAGCTGATCTTGACCCATTACTACAAAAAATCTCAAGAGATGCAGCCTGGGCTATGGTTGGCAAACTACAAGATCAAATAAAAAGGTATAATTTAAAACCCAAACCTAAAAGAAAAAAACGTATCTTTGTAAACTATGGTATCAATTTATCTTATCGCCTACAATGAAGCAAAGCTAATACCTTACACTATAAGGTATTATAAGCAACAGTTCCCAGGATGTAATATTACAGTTTATGATAACTTCTCTACCGATGGAACAAAACAAATAGCTAAGTACATGGGGTGTGAGGTATTTGACTTCTGGACAGATGATAAGCTATCTGATAAAGCTTTTAAGGATATAAAAAATAACTGTTGGAAGGAGGCAAAAACTGATTGGGTAATAGTAGCTGATGTAGATGAATGGCTCCATATTAGACCTTTGGATTTGAAGGAGACAGACGCTACTATAATTCAAACAAGGTTTACAAATATGATAAACCTTAAAAATGACTTTGATGTTCCCAATATCGATTTCGGAGTTATTTATTATGATTTTCCCGGTAAATGCATCTGTTTTAACAAAAAATACATTAAGGAAATTAATTATGACTACGGAGCTCATAAATGCTATCCAATAGGAGAAGTTAGATTCTCTGAAGCACGATATCTTCTTCTTCACTATAAGTATATAAACCTTCCATATACCATCGAGAGATATCAAGATTTCGGGAAGAGATTGAGCATACACAACAAGCGCAAGAGACTGAGCTATCATTACCTGTCTTCCAAAAGAAGGATAAAAAAAGATTTTGAGAACCATTTAAGAAGAGCGAAAAAGATAGATTTTACGAAGTACATATATCTATGAAAACTACTGAGGAATTAATCCTCAAGGTCTATGACATAGAGACCATTTATGAAGAATTCTCTATAACTGTCTCAGACCCAGGATACAAGAATCCAATACACTTTAGAATAAACCGATTTACTAATCAATTAGATGCCCTATGTAAATATCTGACCAGTGAAGAAGTTGACTACTGGGTAGGGTTTAATAATGTCAACTTTGATGCACAAGTTCTAACTTACATGATTGAAAATCAATCCAAATGGTTTGACTTAAACGGTAGCGAGGTTATAGCAAGAATATCCCAGTTTGCTAGTGACGTTATTGATGATACCAATGCAGGCTTATTTCCTCCCTATAGAGAGAGTAGGTTATGGGCTCCCCAAATAGACCTTTTTAAAATCCACCACTTTGATAATGAGAACAGGAGAACCTCCCTTAAGTGGCTTGAGTTTACTATGGGAATGGATGATATTGAGGAGATGCCAATATCTCATATGGAGACACAATGGATTGGTAATAGGGAAATTCCTAAAGATAGGTTGTTCGAACAAAAGGATTTCGACCTCATAGATCATTATAGGATAAATGATGTCAAATCTACCTGCAAGTTCTTAGATTATACACTAGGAAATGTAGAGAGTGAGCAGTATAAGGGTAAGAATAAAATACAGGATAGGTTAGATACCATTGATGAGTTTAAACTACCTCCTGAGGCTATTAATTGGTCCGATGTAAAGATTGGTGATGAGCTTAACAAGCTGGGTTACATGCAGTTAAAAGGGATAAAGGACCCTAAAAAGCTATATGAACTTAAAAGAAATGCTAAACGCAAAACGAAGTTCACTTTCGGGGACTGTATACCTAATTACGTGCATTTTAGGAGTGCTGAATTCATTGCTTTTTATGATAGAATGGCTAAAGAGCCCGTAAAGCTAGTTAAAAACAAGAAAAAAGGTAAAAAGGAGGCCACTTACCACTTTACATACAATGGAACAAACTACACAATCGCTCAGGGTGGCATCCACTCGAATGAGAAGAATAGGCTCATTGAACCTCAAGATAATGAGGTGCTTATGGACGCTGATATCGGTTCTCAATATCCCAATGCTATTTATAAGCGGAAACTATATCCCTCTCATCTGGGTCCTGAGTGGCTCACTATGTATGGTAATACTATCAAGCGTAGAATAGGATATAAGAAAAGGGGAAAGGACGATAAGAGAGCTAAGGGAATTGCGGAAATGTTAAAATTGAGTTTAAATGGTGGAGGTTTTGGTAAACTTAACGAAAATACCAATTGGCAGTATGATCCTTTTGCTGCTTTCCAGTGTACTATTGGGAATCAGTTTGAGATACTCATGCTCATTGAGGACCTGGAGATCGAAGGTATCCACGTGGTTTCTGCTAATACAGATGGTATTGTGTGTCTGTTCGATAAGTCGAGGCTTGAGGATTACTACAGAATATGCCATGCTTGGGAAGCAAAGGTCGGTAATACTGATATGGGTCAGTTGGAGTACCAGAGATATGCATTAATGGTCCAATCCTCTGTAAATGACTATCTTGCAGTTAAAATAGGTAAGGATGGTGCAGACGGAGAAGCAGACTGGGAGAACCCTAAGCTAAAAGGAGACTTCGTGATAGATATGGAGTTAAATAAGAATCCTAGCAGAAGGATATTACCCATTGTCTATAGGGATTACTTTACAAAAAAGATAACACCTGAGGAAACTATAAATAACCACAAAGAAATCTTAGATTTCTGTGTAGGACTAAAAGCCTCAAGAAACTATCATTATGAAGCAATTGACCCGAAAACAAACGAGAAATCTGAGTATAGGAGGATTATCCGATATTTTATTTCCAATGAAGGAAAGAATCTCCTTAAAATTAAAAACGAAGGAAGCGAAGCTGATGGCCCTGAGATTTCTGCCTGTGAGGCTAGGGGTTATGGTTACTGGTGGACAACAGAGATGAATACTAAGGATGATTCCCTCCTTCCCACAGTAAATAAGAAGTATTACCTGGAGAATGCTTGGGAATTTATAAGGGATGTAGAGAGAGGTAAGAAGAAGGGAGCCAAAAAGGTGACTTATAATCCTAATCAAATTAATCTTTTTTAACATGTTAAAGAGAGCAGAGATGACTGAATGGGCTAAGAAAGCCCACTCAAGGGAAATAGAAGCTCAAAAGGTAAGGGTACAAGCCCAAATGGAGGAAGCCGCTGGAGGAGGGAAATTCTATATAATAGTTCATGAACCTCTGCTTGCAGAGACTCGTAAGTGGCTACAAGACCTGCAATATACAATTTCTGGTGAATTAGAAACCTCCTTTGGCGTAAGTTGGGGATAAACTGGAAAGATTATGTTAACACTTACCTTCTACAAAGACAATAATGAGTGGTTCCTACAATGGCCTGAGGGAATGCCTAATGAACCATCCAAAGCAGAGCTTCAAATGGTACTTGGGGCCGATACTCTCTTAGACTCACTTGCTAAAGAGAAGGATAGGGTTTCTTTGGATATTACAGAAACAGTATTTGAGTTAAGAAATGATAATAAGCCTGCTTTTGCTAAAGGTGAGTGGGATTTTATGATAAGGGCTGACTATATAAAAACTTATACAGGAGCTTATTATCATACAGCAAAAAATAATGATACTTACATATGGCTTTGCCCAGTAACGACCCTTATTTTTGGAGGGTATCCTAAATACATTTACTACAAAATTCATAAAGATGAAGAGGTACAGAAACAAGAAGACGGGCCTGATTTTTGAAAAGAACGGCTATCCCCCATATGAATATGTATGCAATGAAGCACATGTGGCATTGCCAATATGGGTAGTAGAAGATTCGTGTGATTGGGAAGAAGTAAAAGAAGTTCTCTTTACTACAGAAGATGGAGTGGAAATAACTGATCCTCAAGCCACGATTTATTTAGTATATCCTGATTCACTAAGACCTACTACACTTCCTCTTCAAGTAATATTTGATGCTCCTAGCATACCAAGAGTTTGCTTCTCCTCTATAGAAGCAAGGAACAAGTATGTTAGGGAGAATAAAAAGACTCTTTCTATTAAGGATATTGAGAATTACTTGGAGGACAAATCTACTTATGTCTTCAAAGAACAACTAATTTCCGACCTAAAAGATATAGCTTATGGAAAAGAGAGGAGTGCATCCAATTAATATTATCTGTACTGCAGGAACCCTTTTTCTCTGCGGGGCTTTTGTGATACCCCTTTTCATTATTCTTGGAGAATACTTTAGAGGTAACAGGGAAGAAAGTTTCCTTTATGAGATGCTTCACACTCATCCTTTTGAAGGAGGAGAACCACCAAAAATGGGCAAAACAAAAACAACAAGATATGAAAATAATCAAAGGTGATCTAATTTCCCTCGCTCGTGAAGGACATTTTGACATAATTGCTCATGGGTGTAACTGCCAAAATGTCATGGGTGCTGGCATCGCATATCAGCTTAGTAAGGAATGGCCTGACTTACTGGATATAGATAAGGAGTATAGGCAAGGCTTTAAGGAACCCTACAATATGATGGGTACCTACAGTGAATACATCACTCCTATAGAGTATAAAGCTGAAGGGGATGTAGCTAAATGGCTAAAAATCCTCAACCTATATACCCAAATGTGGCCTGGGGTACCATCTCCACATTGTAGCATACCTTTTGATCACGTATCTTTCACAGCAGTTCTTAGGAAAGTAAATTATCACTTCAGTGGAAAATCAATAGGTCTTCCTTGGATTGGATGTGGATTAGCTGGAGCAGATAAAGGCTTAGTTAGACATATAATTACAGGAGAACTTGCTGAAATGGATGTAACAATTGTTGAATATGAGAAAGCAACAGTGGCAGTGGATAGAGGAGGACTGGCAGAGGAATTACAGCAGGGACTTCTCTCAAGACCTGGAAAGGGAAAGACAAGTGCATTCGGAACAGCAGAGGGAATTGGAGTATGGGGAGGAGTACCAAAGCAGGATGGTGGAACAGGAGACTTCTTTGATGCATGGGCAGATGGAAACATTGACGAAAGACCTCTCGACAGCAAATAATCCGATAATCTTATTACCTTTGAAGAAAAGGAAGATACCTTATGGAAGTATTAAAAGACCAAGATTCCTTAGAAAAATCAAACCCAGCACCAATTATTGAGCTCTCCAAAGCTAATTTGGAAAATCTTCTTGCAGCAGGCTTAGACATGAATCATGTTTTCCTGCTGCAAGCTTTTGAAAATGGCGAAGATATAGCTATAGAGCTGGATAATTTAAAGGTGTTAGGATGGAGACAAACCTTATTACGAAAAGGGTATATAACTGAAAAGAAAACAATAAGCCTTAGTGGTAAGGAATTACTACGAGTGCTTAGGGAAGGAGGAGTAATTCAGGCTACTAAAAAGGAAAAACTTAAAGAAAACGATAGTTTTGAAAAGTGGTGGAAAACATTCCCTGGAACTGATAATTTTAGTGTGAGGGGAAGAACCTTTCAAGGTAGTAGGTCCTTAAAAACTAAAAAAGACGAATGCTTAGTTAAATTTGAGAAAATTCTCAATGAAGGTGAGTATACAGCTCAAGAAATGATTGATGCTTTAGAGCTTGAGGTTCAGCAAAAGAAGGAAATGTCCCTTACAGAAGGAAAGAATAAGCTTTCTTACATGCATAACTCATTGACTTACTTGAATCAGAGAGATTTCGATAACTATATTGAGCTTCTGAGGGATAAGAAAGCCTTACAATCCAAAATTGAAATTAAAAACTCTATTGATATATGATTGATTTCATTGGTGATATTTCCAAAGCTGATGCTGAGGTATTAGCTGACTTTGCTATAGAGAGCAAAAATATACTTGAGTTTGGTGTAGGAGCCTCCACTCAAGTCCTTCAATATTATAGAGGAGAAGGTAGCACTATGCTCTCTATAGACACTAGTCCTGAATGGATAGAAAGAACGTGGGATAACCTATCAAAATTAAAAATTCCTGGCGTTCATCGCCTTATGGAATTTAAGAACTGGAAGGCAGGACATGTAATTGGCCAGGAAAACTTCTGTGATTTCATCTTTGATGATGGAGTGGACCATTTAAGATTACAATTTGGCCTAATGGCTTTTGACTATCTTAAAGTGGGAGGGTATCTCGCTATGCATGACACTAGGAGAACTCCAGATGCCAGAAACTTCCTTGAGATAGTTGCCATGCATCATAACGAGATCGACCTTGTACAAATGAATGTAAATCATTCAAATATCTCCTATCTTAGAAAGAAAGTTCCTGAACCTTATATAAACTGGCAGCTAACTGAAGGTAAAGAACCTTGGCAATATGGTTTAGCACCTACTCCACAAATATGACAGGAAGAAACAGCAGCAAAATCCGAAGAATACTCTGTGCTATTCCCAGAAAGGTGAAAATTTATGATGTGGAGAAAAAGGAACTTATAAAGGAATGTTCTAGTATAAATGAGGCTCAGAAGTTCAGTGGGGTAAAATGCATAAGTAACTATATAAAAACAAAATCCAAATCCTATAAAAATAAACTTGGCAAAGTTATCTGCTTCAGGTAACTTTGCCAGATGGAAAGAAAACTAGCAACAATAAGAAAAATAACTTCTATCTCTCCTATAGAGGGAGCCGATAGCATAGAACTTGCAAAGATTGATGGATGGCAAGTAGTTGTGAAGAAGGGTGAATTTAAGGAGAATGATCCTTGCGTGTACGTCGAAATCGATAGTATACTCGATCCTGAGAATCCTGAGTTCCTCTTTATGCAAACAAGGAGATTTAGAGTAAGAACTATTAAACTAAGGGGCCAGCTATCTCAAGGAATAGCTTTTCCTGTAGGTATACTCCCAGGCATTCACTTGGATAATACCTTCAAAGAAGGTGATGATGTAACTGATCTCCTCAAGATTATTAAGTATGAACCTAATATACCAGCAAACCTATCTGGTAAAATAAAGGGCTATTTTCCCACCTTCTTAAGAAAAACTGATGAAGAAAGGATACAGAATCTTTCTCAAGCTTATGAGAACTATAGGAAGAGTACTTACTACGTCACTGAAAAACTTGATGGTAGCAGCGCTACTTTTTATCTTAATAATGGGAGTTTTGGCTGTTGTAGTAGAAATATTGACCTTCTTGAGGATGATACTAACCTTTTCTGGAAAGTAGCAAGAGCTATGGAGATAGAGAAAAGAATGAGAGAACTTGCTGAAGAAAGCAAAGGAGCTCATGTTAACTTTGCCATTCAAGGAGAACTAATAGGAAATGGCGTCCAAGGTAATAAGTATGGCCTGGAAGCAAATACTGTGAGATTTTATAACTGGTTTGATATAGATATGCAACAATATGCTCCCATGAGCATATTTTCATCCTATATAAAAAGACTTGGCTTTCAAACAGTTCCTATTTTAGATGACTTCTTCCCATTACCTCCTTCCATAGATGAACTTCTGAAGTATGCAGAAGGTAAATCTACATTAAACAATAACACTGAGAGAGAAGGCCTGGTTCTTAGGAATGAAAGCCGAACTATCAGCTTTAAAGTAATTTCTAATAAATTTTTGTTAAAAAATGAAGAATAAATCAATTACGCTCCTTGTAATAGGAGCTGCCTTATTTGCCTCCTGTAGCCCCCAAAAGAGCTTTTTAGGTGAGAAGAATTATGGAGACTATATAGCACATCAATCAAAAAGGATTGAAAAAGCTGATAGAAGGACTAAAAGAGCTCTTGATAAAGCTAGTTATTATTTACATAAGGCAGAAAAAGAGGCAGCTAAAGCTGAAGCCATACTAAATGACGTTCAAAGAGTGACAGATAGTGCGCTCGTAAACAGTGGATTATGAGCGAGACGCAAGATGTCAAAAAGAAAATAGAGGAGGGACCTCCATTATTTATGGAATCTCTCCTTTCTCCCAGAGAGTTCAAAGAGAACAGAAAGAGGTATAAAACCTGTCATTTAGAGGCTCAACGGCCTCTATCTGATTTTAAGCCTGGAGAGTTTAAGTGCAGATGGAGAATGGGAGGAAATCTTACTACTGAAGAAGTAGTAGGAATAAACAAGACTATTGATTACCTTATTGAAAACTATGTAGATGAAAACGTATAAAGAATGCTGCCTAGATATACTCTCATCTGGAAAAGCTTATACGATAGCTCAGATAATCAAGCAATTACCACCTGAAAAAGCTAGTAGAGTTCATAGAGGAGTATCAGCTACCATAAGTGGTATCTTGAGAAAGCTTGTATTTGCTGGAGAGCTAGAGTACGCTGACTATGAAGTCAAAGGTCCAAGAGGAGGTCACACATATAGAAAAAGGAGGAAATAAATGAGTGACTTTCAGGAACTTAGAGAAGAGTTTGAGAGAGGGAGAAGTGGCAGGAATGCTGGTATAAAAATGGGTTTCAATAGACTAAATAGGTTTATTGGGATCAGAAAGAAGATTTATACCCATGTCTTTGGAGCTACTGGTAGTGGAAAGACTAGCTATGTCCATGATGCCTACATTCTAAATCCCTTTGATTGGATCAAAAGTAGGCAAAATACTACTGGAACTAAGCTCAAAGTTATCCTATTTTCTCAGGAGAGGAGTAAAAAATACGTGGAGACTAAATGGGTATCAAGAAAAATCTTCTTGGATACAGGAATACTTATACCTCTCCAAAAGATGTTGGGGTGGTGGGATGAGAAGCTTACAGATGAGGAGATGAAGCTTATTGATAGGTATGAAGGGTATATGGATGAACTGACAGGCATGGTAGATATAGTAGAAGGAGCTCAAAACCCTACAGGGATTTTCAAATATGTCAAGAAATATGCTGAGGAGCATGGCAAATTTGAGAAGATCGATGAGTTCAAACAAGCTATATATACTGCTAATGATTCTAATGAGATAGTTATCCCTATTGTTGATACCCTCGGGTTGACCAAATTAGAGGGCAAAATGTCATCCAAAAAGGAAGCTATTGACAAAGTATCAGAGTACTTCCAAATCTTCAGAGATCAGATGCATTACTCCCCTATAGGTATTTCTCAGGTAACTAGAAATATGAGTAACCCCATTTACCAAAAGCAGGACAACTTCGAACCCACTATTGATGATAGTAAGGAAAGTGGTAGGCCTAATGAAGATGCTGATGTAGTAACTTCTCTTTTTGATCCTTTGAGATATCATACAAATGATTACAGCTATAATGCTGAGGCATTTAGGAACCCCAACACTGGGGCAAAGGGTTTCAGGTCTATTAAAATCCTAAAGAATACTTATGGTGAAGATGATATTAGGATAGGAATGGCTTTTCAGGGAGCTACAGGTATCTTTAAGGAGCTTCCTAAACCTGCAGACCTCACCGATAGAGATATCGAGGCAGTAATTGATGGATCATACTTTTTACAATAAAAATACAAAAATGACACATAAGTATTTAGTGAGCTGGAAGGGAGATACGGCTGAAGAAGTAATAAGTTATGCAAAAGCGCTTGAAGGGATGGGTTATAAACCCTATGATGGCGAAACATTACCAAGAGCGAAATCTAATCTAGAACGCTGGGTAAAGTCATATAAAAATTATGGAGCTACCTATAATATACTTGGGAATAATTTTCCTGAAGCTAGTAACCATTACGTATTTCAAGGAGTTAATGCATGGGAAAGGGATGCTGCATTAGCTATAGCAGCAATATCTGAAGATGATACTTTTCATACAGGTGAATGGGTGTGGGTTTTGCCAATGGATAAATTCTATGATAATTGTGAAAAGTGTCCCCAAAAAATTCTTATAGATAGAGGAGCGGATTATAGTTCACCTATTAGATATAACCTAGCTTTTAGTGACGGAACGATTAATAGTTATGGACAATTAAGAAAAGCCACTCCAGAGGAACTTATTGAATTCTTTAAAAACAAGCAAGTGAACACAAATACTTTAGGCAGAGCTGATATAGCTTCATCAGCAGATTGCCAATTGGCAGCCCCTAAGAAGCAAGAGGTTGATCGTGAGGACATTATTGGATACAGGATTATCAAAGATGGTCCTGGATTTAAGAAAGGGTTGGAGCTTAGAGAAAGAGCTCAATTTCCAACACAGATGGGTTATCGAGCTTCCGCAATAGAAGCGTATGGGAACTCAGTAAAATTTCCTGATGGAGTTCTCGCTGATACTGAATGGTTTGAACCCATCTTTAAAGAAAGAGAGAAGGTTGAGAGTTTGACCATTGGCTCCCGGAATGATAGTATTACCATAAGTTCTCTTAAGGACACTGTAAGTACGCCCGTTGGAGACATTGACATAGCCACTGTTAGGGAACTGGTGGATTACTTTACGACTCCCAATATTATAGTAACAGGTTTCGCAGTATCTACTAAACCAGATTGGAGATTTATAAGAATAGGGTGTGACTCCGAAGATCATCGCTTCTCTATAGAAGAACTGGTAAGGGTTATAGAAACCTACAATGAATTGAGAACCAAATAAATATAAACAATATGTGTTTTAATGTAAATGGTGCGAAAAGAATAGCCTGGAGGAATATTATTTGTTACAAGATTGGGTTTAATATGGGTAAAGAAATATTCATTCCATATTTTATGGATAGCTATCGATATCAAAAAGGCCTTCTTCAACCTTTCGTTCAACTAACTACTCATGGTAATCAAATACATGAAGGATATCACTCCTATATTAAGCAAAGGAAGGATTGCAAAGGACTTTTTGTAATACCAAGAGGTACGGGGTATTACAGAAATAGCAAATTTGGTGAGTATGTATCCTCTAGAATTGTGTACGTAGGAGAGATTACTTTCTGGAACAAAATGAAAATAAGACTTGGGTTATGGAAGGCGCCTTCGGAATCTACCAATTAAGACAATCTCAAATACCCAGCTTACCCTTTGAGTTGGTAAAAGTGCTGCAAACAGCACAAGAAGGAACAGTTTTAACATCAGGAGTAGAGGGCTGGTATGTAATAATACCAGTTCCTCTAAATCTTTCAGGGATATCATTTTCTGATGCTTTTAACATTCTTTTTTCAATTGTTGCAAAAAAAGGCTTTAGTCATTTAATGTTAGTATATGGAGAAAGACCTAATTAGTGAGAAGAAAGAAGTGCTACAGGAGAAGGCTGTAGAGTTGAGTAGAACTTTTGATAATCTTTTACTATCGTGGGCGACGGGAACTTCGAAAACTTTAGCTGCGATAAAATGCATGGAGGATTGGTGGAATGATGAGCATGAAAAGTCTCCAGAGAAAGTATATATTGTACTAAAGGAATCCAACCACAAAGACAACTGGATAGCTGAGTTTAAGAAGTGGGGATATGAAGAAGCACTTGATAAAGTAGAGTTTTTCTGCTATGCTTCTTTAAAGAATTATAGAAATACGAGGGTAGGAATGATTATCTTAGATGAAGTGCATGCTTTATCGGAAGTAAGGGAAGACCACTTAGGTACTATTGAATGCGACAAACTTATCTCTTTAAGTGCTACAGTGCAGCAAACAGTAAAAGCTCGATTAAAAGCTTATAAACCAGGGTTTTATGAATGGCACATCTCGCTCAACGATGCAATCTCTCAAGGACTCCTTCCAGAACCTGATATGCACACTTTACGTATTCCTCTTGATGATGAGAAACAGGAGTTCCTCTATAAAGCGAACAAAAAAGATGAAGGAGAGCTCCTAACAGCTAAAAAGTACTATCAGAGGCTGACAAATGCTGCTCAGTATTGGGATGAACAGTATATGAAGCAAGGAAAAACCTGGCAATACACCAAGAGTATGATGCTCTCTCTCGATAGAAAGAGATTCCTAGCTAACTTAAAGACGGATTGGATAGCTAGACTTCTTAACTATTTGGAAGATAAGAGATTAATATGCTTTACAGGTAGTATAGCTCAGTGTAATCTTTTAGGAGGTAAAGAAGCTGTTAACAGTGATGTGGATAGTATTGATAGAAGACACCTAATAGCTTCTTTTAATGAAAGAGAAATAGATAAACTCTTTGCAGTAGGAATGCTAAGGGAGGGGATGAATTTGGAGGCTATTGATGCAGCTATTATCGGACAGCTCGATAGAAAACCAGGTTCTGGGGAGCAAATGAGTGGTCGAGCAATGAGGTCTCTAGCTCCTCAAATCTATGTGCTTGCTATCCAAGGAACCTCAGATGAGGGGTATCTTAACACTTTCTTAAAAGGAATTGATAAGAAATTTATTCACGAATTTCCTTTGGAAAACCTTAAGTAATCATTATCTTTGTACTTATGAAAAACAATAATGAAGAAATGTCAGGAATCACAACATGTGATGTTCCCTTTGAAAACACTCTCGCAAATGCTCAGTCTTCTGGGCTAATGTATTATACTTTTCCACCTGTAGAACTTGACAACAAGAAATTTGCTCTTGATATAGTCTCAAGAGTAGCAGTAGCTAGAGGCCTATATCTTGATGGTAAAGAGCTTGTAAAAGATGCAAAAGCTATTTATAACTGGCTAATGGAGGAAAAGAAATAACCTATGACAACAACAGAATTTGATATCCAATTACCTATGGAGCCAGTGGAGGCCGAATTAGTAAATCCATCAACAATGGTACTATTCGGTCTCCCCAAGAGCGGAAAAACCAGTGCAGTATTAGACCTTCCAGGATGCTTTGATATAAGCTTAGAGAAGAATGGAGCATCCTTCCAGAAAGGTCTTAAAATCCAGATTCCCAAGGACTTAAACCCCCTCCAAAGCATAGCATGGCTAAAAGCAGTAGCTAAGAAGATTAAGGCTCAAGGAAGACCTTATAAGTATGTAGCTATTGATACCCTTACTATTGTGGATCAATGGTGTGAGTGGACAGGCACAGAGAGGTATATGAACACCTCACAAGGTAAGGAATGGAACAGGTGGAATAAGATCGAACATCCTGACAAAAAAGAACTTTGGGGAAAAAGAATGCCTTTTGGGGACCCTGATTATGAGAGTATTCATAACCAAGGGCAAGGATATGGCTATAGATGGTCAAGAGCAGAAATGGTAGATATTTACCACGAATTAGCTGATTTAGGATCAGTGTGTACTATTTTTATCTGCCACGTAGCTGATAAACTTACTAAAAAGATCAATAGTAATGACGAGATCGTTGCTAGGAGTATCTCCCTTACAGGTTTAGTAAAGGATATCATTACTAGGAATGTGGATGCTATTGCTTATCTTTACCATGAGGATGATAAGACAATGATTTCCTTTAAAGGAAATGAAGAGAAGGTGGGTGGAATGCGAGGAGCATCACATTTGAGGGGTTATCAGGGGCCATTAGATTGGTCCCGCATATTTATTGAAAAATGAGTAAAAGAGAACTAAAATTATTTGCCCAGCCCTACAGTGAAGTATGGAGACAGCATATACAATTTGTTGAAAGAGAGCCTGCCGAAGAAAGCAAAGCTCTTATCACCAGGAAGAATGGAACTACGGTAAGAGAAGTTCTTAAAGTAGTTATCTATGAATTAGATGATTTACAGAAAGCTCTTCCATGTGATCATAATGTAGAGGCTATTAAGCATATCGAGAAGGCTATAGAAATCTTGAATAAAAGGGAGTGGGATAGAAGGGATAGAGGAGTTGAGGGATATCATATCTTATAGAAAACTTTAATAATACATAAATCCAAGAAAAACATGTCTGTACAAGGTAAACAAAGAAAACAATTTGACAACAGTCTTTATGTAGGTCTGTTTGAGGCAGAAGTGGTAGCTTTTAACCCCTCAAGGGAAGAGCTTGAGAAGCTTCTGGATACAGAGCTAGAGAAAGACCCAGAGTACCTGAAAGAAGATGAGAAAGATGGTGTGCAAACAATGAGATTAAGCGTGTGGCTGAAGGAGGTGAAAAATAGTAAGCTATTTAATCTCAGATTCTTCCTTAAAGATAAGGAGAGAATGAACAAAAATGAGGATAAGAATCAGTATATTAATAGTATTGGTATTACCTCCTGGGCTGATGATCCCTCCAACCTACCAGAATGGTTTACTGCAGGTGACCGTGCCTTTAGAAAGGCTAAAGTAGGAGAAGAAGAGCTCTATAACTTTGTGAGAAACTGGTTGAGTGATCTGGATTATAAAGACCCAGACACTAAGCTAGATATGGAGTGGGCAAAGCTGATGAGAGGTAATGTTAAACCTCTCACTGAGAATATAGGCTCTCCTTTTGAGAAACATATAGTAGCTTTAGCTACTGTGAAGACTGGAGAAGATAGTGAAGGAAAGCCTAAAGATTACCAGCAGGTGTATAATAGAACTTTCCTACCTGAATATGCTATGAAGTTTATTAGGGTTGGTGGTAAGAAGATACCTAAAGCTGTAACCAAATTCTATGAGCAAGTTGAAGACCCTGAATATGGATGCAAGGAGTTCTTTGGCTTGGAACTCAAGGAGTTACATGAATATAATCCTGAGGAAAATATTGCAACTGCAGATACAACAGCCATTAGCGATGATGGTCCTGATGTGAACTAGTTTTGTGTTTTGCATTTGTCGATAACCACAACCCCCACTATTCTTGGTGGGGGTTCTTTTTTATCTTAAATTTGCAAATATGAAAATAACAGTTAATCCTACACCTCACACCATCACTAAAGTTCATGAAGGAAGTGCCTTTATAAACAACTGTGAATACATTTTTGATGTGACAATAACAAAGAATAAGAGTGGTCTTGTTCACCACGATCTTAAAGTAAGAAACATCGACTTTCTTGATACTGCTGCAGTGAAAGTGATAGAAGGTAGTATCATTCAGGAAATGGAACATAATGACGTATGGTAGAGGGAAAGCAAAAAGAGAGAGTAACTCCTAAATGGATACTGAGAAAGGGGGTATCTGAGTATGATATCTACCGATTTTATATAGGAGAGGACTTTAAGATAGGAAAGGCTATGCACTCTCCTATGCCTGGGAGAAGGGATAATAATCCCTCTTTTATTGTAGGAAATAGAGGAGGGTTCATGTATCACCTAGATATGGGAGATAGTAGGTATAGAGGTAACGCCTTCTCCTTTGTTCAGCAAAAGTTAATGTATGCTAACTTTAATGATGCTCTAAATCAAATAGTTAGAGATTTTAATCTGGGTCAATCTTCTGAGGGAGGAGAAAAAAGACCTATTTTCGAACAGCCTAAAGAAATTGAGAGGCCAGCTTATATACAGGTTGTTTACAGCAGGCATTTTACTACTGAAGAGATGGCCTATTGGAACCAATATTATCTATCGGAGGATGAGCTATTGAGAGCTGAGGTATACCCAGTAAAGCAGCTATTTGTGAATCGTAGGAAAGCCATGATGAGAAAGGGTGAGCTGACTTTTGGATACAAATGGGAAGATAAATGGAAGATATACAGACCATATGCTTGCAAAGATAGGAAATGGATAAATAGTATCCCTATTGATGGGGTAGAAGACCTCCAGGCAGTAAAGCAGTGCAAAAAAGCTATTGTTACCAAGAGTCGTAAGGATAGATTAGTCCTTCAGAAGTTCCTACCTACCGTGTGCTCTGTTCAGAATGAGAGCTTAGTAGCTTTGAATCCAGAGACGATATCCTTTCTTCAACAGAACTGCGAGGATGTATACATTAACTATGATAGTGATGAACCTGGAAAAAAGAATTCCTGGGCTGTGACTACTGAATTTGACTTCAAACATCTAAATGTACCAGATATATACCTCCAAGAAGGTATAAAAGACTTTTCCGACCTTATTAAAGCAAAAGGACCTCAAGTGGTCCAAGATTACTTAATATCCAAAAATATACTATGACAAAGCAAGAGTTTTTTGACTTCCTAAGCGACGTTGATGATAGTGATGATATTGATTTTTTCTATAATGGAACAGATCAATTTATCTCAGTTCTTTCCTTGGAGAAGATATATAATGAGGAGAATAGAGTTGTAATCAATATGGAAACCAAAGAGGAAGAATAATGAATTATGAGAAATTCGAACCGCTGCTCGGTACTTGGGGAATGTATCTTAAACCTTTCATTGAAAGCAATGAATGTGACATCCTTTATACAAAACTCAAAGAAGATGCCAAAAGAGGAAAGAAAATATGTCCATTATCTCAGGAGACTTACAGGACCTTTCAAGAAACTCCGAAAGATGACCTTAAAGTAGTTTTCGTACTAATGGACCCATATCCCTGGATCAAAAAGGAGAAAGGAGTTCCTACCATTGTGGCTGATGGTATCGCAATGAGTTGCTCACATACAGCTCACCCACAGCCTTCTCTTGAGCTCTTTTATGATGGTATTATAGATGATCTATATAAAAAGGACAAAGAATTTGTGCCTGAAAGATTAAATGATCTCAAATACCTTTGTAATCAAGGAGTTATGATGCTTAACACAGCATTAACAGTTGAGGTAAACAAAGTAGGTAGTCATACAAAAGTATGGAGGCCTTTTATGAAGTTCCTATTTGAAGAGGTATTCGCCAAGATAGATAGGAGCCTTATTTTCGTGCTTTGTGGAAAAGAAAGTGAGAATATGGAGCCTTTTATCAATCCCCTTCAGCATAAAATTCTTAAGAGAGAACATCCAGCTTTTGCTGCTAGGCAAGAGAGAAAGTGGAGACACGAAAGGATATTTTCTCAGATAAACTGGATACTAGATCAAGAAAAACAAATTAAACCTCATTGGTTATACGAAAGAGCACCTTTTTAATATGATAATTACATTAGAAAGAGAAGGAACTACTTTAACTATAGACGTAAAGGATTATAACCAAATAGCAGCAGAGATGGTAATAGCTGCAATTAAAGCATTTAGAAATGAAAGCAGTAGTAACTAAAGAAGTGATTTTCAAGGGAATGGAGATATCTCTTGAGAATAAAAATGAGGTAGAAGCACTTAAAATAATTCTTGTGGCTGCTAAATCGTACATGAAAGAAGATAAACCATTCAGCTTCTATTATAGGACAGGAGCAATACAATTATTAAACGAATTAAAGGAAAGACTCTATGAACCTGAGTAAAGAAGAAGAGAAGGTTATAAGAGAGTATATTGCTTCTGTGGATAGAATAGTAAGTAAGTATGTTCCAAAGACTGTTCCTGGTGAAACGGAGTTTTTTAACATGGTGCAATATCTCGAAAGAAGGGAAAGGCTACTAAACCTCCTTTCTCCTACAGAAAAGAGAACAAAGTGGAAGCAAGTAGACCTTGAGGAAGCTATTGCTAACGAAAAGAAAGGGAAATGAGCTATAGTCATGTTTTTGGAACCAAAATAGTGAAAATAAGAAAGAACAGGCACTGCTTAGGATGTGGAGATAAATATCCTAAAGGTAGCAAACTCCATGTTACTAGTGGTGTAATGCCTGGAGAAGGATTTTGGACCTCCTATTGGTGTGATATATGCTGGGCCTTTCAACAAACTCCTAAATTTCACTGGGATAATTATGATGATGGGGATGGAGGGATTCATGAAGATTGTTTTAAAGATTCCCAGAGATATGAGGACTATAGGAGGAAATATATTGAAGAATTACAATATGTAAATACATGATAATCGAAAATGGAAAGATAGCCGATGTACAATCAATTGGTACTGAGGAGACTATAAGTATGGGGATTGCTATGGAGGATCAAGCAGCTCTCATGAGCATTTTAAGCGAGAGTTTGTATAAAGACCCTATAGGTAGCCTTGTAAGGGAGTGTGCCTCTAATGCTTTGGATGCTCATAGAGCAGCAGGAGTGAATGAGCCTATTATAGTATCTCTGACGGAGGAAGGATATAGGGCCTACGTAAAATTCACTGTTGAGGATTTTGGGACAGGAATATCCCCCGATGTGGTACATAACATCCTCTCTAAATATGCTGCAAGTACTAAAAGACACAGTAATGAGTTCTTGGGGGCTTGGGGGTTAGGTTTTAAAGCACCGCTCTCTTATACAGACAGCTTCAGCTTTATTACTAGAGTAGATGGTTTGGAGTATACATATAATATGTATAAAGGAGAAGATGGTACCAAAATAGACTTAGTAAACACTGAAGAAACAAGTGAAAGAAACGGTACTAAGATTATAATTGCTGTAAAATCAGATGATTATCAGGAATTTAAGGAGAAGATAGCTGAGCAACTTTGCTATTTTGAAGGAGTTTATTTTCAAGTTCCTGGAATATCCAACGAATTTAAGATAATAAAAGGTCCTGAATGGAAATATAGTGACTTGAGCCAAGATCATAATATGCACTTGTCTTTAGATAATGTATACTATGAGATTGATTGGGGGAAATTAGGAATTCCAGCCATAGATATGCCCATAGCTCTCTCGTTTACTTTAGGTGAGGGACTTATGCCAACTCCTCCCAGAGAAGATATAAGATATACTGCCGATGCAAAGAACTTGATAATGAGTAGGATAAAGTCAGTAGCCGACTACTTTTTAAATAAGTTTAACGAAAGTATAACAGAAGCTGACCACTTCTTGAATATCAATAACTTGTTTCATTCTGATACTGTCACAGTTGAGGGAGTAAATTTAGGGCTAGGGAATCTCAAACAATATTCCCAAATTCAAAAGAAAAAACCTACTTTAAAAGGAGTGGAAGTACTTGATCTTGAGGAACTTAGTAATAGGTCAGGAAAGATTCTTGATAATTATGAAGTTCGTGGAAAGATAAGGGGCGGTACTTTTACTAGTAAGCATACAAGTGCTTTAGCGATCAATGACTTATCTGAAGGAAAGCCGCACTTTGGAGGAACATATATCCTTACAGAAGAGATGCCAAAAGGATTAATTCTTGAATATCTGAAAGATAGGGTAGAGCAGCCTATATATTTTGTAAGGAAAATAAGGGATTTGAGGCTTGGAAATCGTGGCTACTGGTATGGAGCATATAATGGCTTCGTTGATTATAGATCATTTCTTGGCCTTAACAAAATTCCTAGAGATAAGTGGAGAAAGGCTATATGTGAGTTCCAGGAGATAGTAAAGGACATTCTATCCCCTATCAAAAACATTAAAGAGTACATACCTACTCAAGATTGGTTAGAGGAGAGGAAGCTTCATAGAAAGAAGGCTCACAGGCAGAAAGTGGAGAAACAGGAGATATCTATAAGATTTGGCAGAATGGCTGGTAGAGGAGGTAACTTCTTTGCTTATGACCCTCCTTCAGTAACTACTATAAGCAATTTAACGAAAAAAAGAGGGTTATATGTTTATGCTCTTCCTGAAGGGAAAGCAGAACTAGAGAAAATAAAGCCTTTCTTTAATATTATGAGGTTCTCAAAGACTTATAATAAAAGAAAACAAAGGTCTGACTATCATACAGTTAAACCAATTATCATTAGTGAAAGAGAGCTCAAAAAGCTTCCTAAAATCCATAATTTCATCTCAATACAGGAATTTATGAAAGGTGAAAAGAAACCCTTTAAGAGGTTAGCTACAGCAAGAAAGATTGAGCTACTGAAGACCGAGTATCCAACAATCTTTAATCATCCAAATTTCATTGATTCTCTTTCTTCAGATTTTGCTCTCAAGATCAAGCAATTAGATGCATACTTTGGTAAAAACTCCCCAAGTGGATGGCACGATAAGGAGATTTGTGATATAATGGATGAGATTGTATCTGTAGCTGAGGAGCATAATCTGTGGGATTATGAAATCTGGGATGTTTATGAGGAAGTTAAGAGAGAAATTGGTAACTTTGAGTTCATAAAGCTGTTTGCATCAGGCTACATGTATCCAGGAAAGGATCAAGAGGCAAAAGCTTTAGCTATAGAGGTTTTAAAAGGAAGGAAAGTAAAGCTGAACTGGGAGAATTATCTACCAGCTCCTTTGCCTATAACAGCACAAGAGATAATGGAAGAGCAGAATATGGAAGAGGAAGAAGCTGAGAACGAAGAATACCTCGAAGAAGAAGTAGCTTAAACAATTAAAAATCAATAATTTATGGGACTTTTCTCATGGTTGAGAAGGAAGCAAAAGGAAGCAGAAACTCCTACACTAGAGGCTTATACAAGTGGAGTAGCACCAACATATCCTCCAGAGGGAGTTTGGGAGCCAAAGCCTTTTAAGTTGAAGGCTATAATGAGCAATGGTACTATTACAGTCTATTGTAGAGGAAATATCTACTCTGAAACAGGAGTAGATAAGGTTTTTTATGATAGAGTAATAGCATGTACGTCTGAGGATGAGGTGAGGGCACTATTTGTAGTTCCCGAACCTCCTAAACCAGTGGTTGAGGATGAAAATAGCTTTATGGAAGACCCAGAAGCTGATGCGGAGCTTGTGAAAGACATCCCTGAGCTCGTAGAGAGCGGTGAATTTGAGCAGGATGGCGAATCCTTATACTTAGCAGGAGTTAAATTATCCCTTCCCAAAGTACTCGCTAGAGAGCTACACAAGGCAGCAAAAGAGGAAACACCTGACAGGTATAATGCCTTAAAGAACTTCTGGTACTGGTGTACACAGAATCCTGATGCCAGGGCCAGAGAAGACCTCTTTCCCTTCCTGGTAAGAGCAGGCTTTAAGATCACTGCTAATGGTAACTTCTTGGGCAGGAGAGCTGTAAGGAAGGTATCGAAGGAAGCTCCTAATAAAGGGCTTACAGAATTCATTACTACTCAATGGCTTAAGATAAAGAAGAACAAAAAATCACCTAAAAATTACCAAGTAGTGACGGCTGCTACTGATTCAGGTTATACTCTCTTGGGAGAAAACCCATCTACAGCAGGTAGAATAGGTAATCTGAACGATCTCTATCAGAATCTCTCTTCTATAGAGGATAATGAGTATACTGATGGATACACAGGCAAGATGAGGATAGTAATTGGAGAAGAAGTGTCTATGGAGAGAGGTAAATGTAACTCCAACCCTCATGAAACTTGTTCCGCAGGTCTTCATGTAGCTAATTATGGGTATAATATCGCTGGCAATGGTGATACTGTTATCCTGGTAGCTGTAAACCCAATGAATGTGGTAGCTGTTCCTTATGAGTATGGTAATGGCAAGCTAAGGACTTGTGCTTATATGCCCCTTGCTGTGGTTGAAAATGATACTGAAGCTCTTAGTATCCTCAAAGATGGAGATGCTATTGACTTGGAAGACAAATACTTCGAAGATCAATTAGGGGTTTTAGAGGAAAAGGCTAAGAATGCTACAGGGTTGGTTGAAGTAGCGGATCATAAGATAACAGCTAAGGAGTTTATAACCGAGGTCGTTAATGCCTTAGAAGAAGGAAGGAAATCTATTGCTGGAAGAGTGGTAGAGGTAATATAATTTTTCCTATGGAGACCAAGATTTGGTAAGTTCTGAAGTACTTTGTAACTTTGGGGCTTACCAAATCTTAATTTAACAGATTATGGAAAGAAAACAAGTTTACGAGGTAATTGATAGTGAAAGAGACTATCAGGATAGCAAGTGGAGTGGTCATACTCATGATGCAGGATCATATATTCTAATGATAGAGGAATATGCAGCTAGAGCAAGAGCTGCATGGGTTGATAATAATGGAGATCAACCTTCTCTTGATGTAGTAAGGAAGATTGCAGGAATAGCAGTCCGTTGTATGGAAGAGCACGGAGCACCAAAAAGACAATTATAATGGACATACTACAGAAATTTGAGGCAGCAGTTAAGAAACATACGATTGAGGGACCTTATAATCCCTCATTTGATGAATTTTTTAGTATAACTGCCTTTTTAGGAGAAGCTGGAGAATATGCTAATGCTAGGAAAAAGGAGAGTTTTAAGGCTAGGATTCCTTCAATAAGAAGGGAACTCAAAAATAAGGATTATCATGAGAACTCTATAGACGAAGCTGGTGATACCCTCTTTTACTTTGTTCAGGCCCTTCAAAAGGCAGGAATTTCAGTGGAGGAAGCTATAGAGCACCAGATTAAGAAGCTGAATGATAAGAGCCTAGAGAAAGGTAAAACCTTTAAAAAATGAGCAAAAGAAGAGGCGCTAAGGCTCCTAATACCGGAGTCTATGAAAACATACCTTATGACAGTGGTGAAGAGTTAGCTTTCCTACAATGGGCATTTGAGCTTAAAAAAGCAGGGTATATAAAGTCTATAGAGAGGTCTGAAAGCTTCCTATTGAGTGATCCTATGCAGATCAACTATGCCCAACAGCTAAAGACTAAGAGTAAACCTATGACTCAGCATATAATGGCTGGGCATAGTTATACTCCTGAGTTTCTAATCATTTGGAATTTAAAAGGTTCTGATGTTTTTGTGGATGATTTTAAAGCTCAAAAGAAACAAACTAAATTGTTTCTTGGGTATAAGGACAAAGGTTATGGCCTTTTGCACACATATGTAGAGATCAAACCTATGTTTGATCAGAATAATATGGAAAGGCTTTTTAGACTTAATCAGAAATGGATGTGGCAAAAGCATGGCATCTATGTGAATTTGGTCAAATGTCCAGAGCTATTTGCTAAGACATTTACCCCCCAAGAGTACTTGAAAACTAGAACAGGAAAACAAAGACTAATCAAATGGAGAACACGCTCAATGTGGCATTATCTGAAAGGATAATTGACTTGCTTTATCATGGAATGAAGGCTTTGGATGAACAAAGAGGAAAAACTCTTCTTTATAACCATTATAGAGATACCGAGACCTTAGCTCAAGCTATGGACGATACTCTAAAAGAGGTTAAAAAGCTTAAGAAATTAAATGATGATCCAAGGCCAACTCTTTCATTATCAAATCTTTAACATATGAATACAGAACAAGATTATTTAGTAACCTATAAGTTTTATGATCATCGGAAAAGGCGATTGGGAATATTCGGAGTTCCTATAGTCGCTTTTGGAGAATTTGAGGAAGGTAGTACACAAAAGATACCTACCCATTTACGAGTTGTTGTCTTTACTTGCAGCAAGAAGGATATCTTTAGTAAACAGAGAGTAAGGAAATACTTTGAGATTTATACTACAAGAAGTGAGGAACAAGCACCTGAAATGCTAAAACCCTTTGATTTTATTATTCCTATAGAAGATAATAAGCCAAAGCAAACATTTCTGAACTACTGCGAGCAAAATTACTTTAAGCCCTATCCAGTTCTCCAAGGAATTTTCTGTGATGTTTTAGTTAAAGGAGATGAGGTAGGAGCGACGATAAGCGTGAGTTCTCCTTTTGACCTTGATATTAATGATCAATTTGCCCTCTCCTCAGAAGGAGATCAACAAAACTAATCCGTAATGACCCAGGAAGACTATTTTTTACTCGAAGATGACAGCTATTCAAGCCTCAAAGTGTTTGCAGATAGCCGTAAAAAGTACTATAAAAAGTACATTGAAAAACAAGATGTAGAGGAGGAGGAAACTCCTTCTCTCACTAAAGGATCACTTCTAGATACTATTATCTTCTCCCCAGATGAATTTGATAAGAGGTTTGTAATGACAACTGCTATCAAACCAACAGGTCAAATGGGGCAGTTTGTTGATGCTCTGTGGGAAGAGGCAAAGAAATACCTCGACGAAGAGGGGAATATCACCAAGGATTTTGAGGGCCTTATGAAGGAAGCCTATAACAAGGTGAAATTCAATTACAAAGGCGAAGAAGTAGCCTTTAAAAGAAAGAAATTAGAGACTGTTATCCTTGAGTTTAATACAGATGAGGGTGGTATTCTTTACTTTAATCAGTTAAAGAAGGCTGAAGGCAAGAGTGTTGTAGATGTCTTTATGGTAAACAATGCTGAAAAGACGCATAAAGACTTAAAGACTAGCAGGAATACAATGGATATCATGAATCAAAAGAGTGATAAAAACTATGATGTTTATAATCAATTAGTTATCCTCTTTACCTTTAATGGATATCCTCTAAAAAGTATGTTGGATAAAGTTATCGTAGATCATATAAAGAAGGAGATTAGGTTATATGATTTAAAGACCTGTTGGGATAATGAGGCTGAATTTCAGCACAATTACCTAAAGTACAGGTATTATCTGCAACTAGCTGTGTATCAAATGGCTGCACTTACATGGGCTAAAAAGGAAGGTTGGGAAGGATATAGAATAATCCCTATCCAATTTGTAGTAGCTGATACAGCTAATACACAGGCTCCTTTAGTCTATGAGACAGATGCAAGAAATCTCCTGGAAGGGTTAGATGGATTTTACCTCTCAGGAAAGAAATATAAAGGTCTAAATCAGATAGTTGAGGAATTAAAGTGGCATAAAGAGACAAAGATTTGGGACATTTCAAAGGAAAATTATGATAATAATGGAAGAGTAAAAATCCGACCCTTTACAGAAAAGTAGAAATGAAAACTATGAGTATCACTGAAGGTCAAGATAAAAGGCGTACAGATGCTACTAGGTTCCTCTTACGAGGTATAGGCCTTGATAAAGGAAGATTAGAGGCATTAGGTTTTATAAATGCCTATATTGATGATAAGAATCACGACCCACATTATGAAGACAGTTTATATTTATTATTCCAACCCAAAGACCTCTCTCTCCTAGAGAAATTCCTAAGACAGGAGAGGGAGAGAACACATTTGTTATTAGAGGAGTATGATTATCCAAGGGGATATGTAGTAGCAGTTTACAAGTTTCCCTCCGAATTTATGAGGGAATATAGGCTTTTCTTCCAAGGAAAATACTCACAATTTAGTGAGAAATATATATCTTTGTTCCCGATGACGAGGAAGAAAGATGGCAAACTTGGGGAAAATCCAACTTTTTGGGATCATGTATTTCACAAGAGTAAGTATATGAGAGAGTATTGGGAGAGCAAACTTGATGTTGTGCTCGATGAAGATAGCGAATACTGGTCTATCCCAAACAGAGAGAAAGAAACATTAGACATCCATGAATTCTATAAATAGATGAACAACCATAAATTTCCAGGGTTAAATGGAGATAAAATCTTCCAGTTATACCCCAAGAGCATTAAACTTTTCAAAGAGTGGGTAGGAGCCTTCCCTAAAGCGGGGGAGGTTTTTGGGGAGGAAGTGTCTCTCTTAGAGAACTCTATCAAAGCTCTTCTCTATTATGATTTGAGAAAACTGTACGAATTCTTTGATAATCAAGGATATGTATTGCTTATAGGTAAGATTGATGATCATTGGACCTTCCATATAGAAGGAGATGCCCATTCCCACTCTGCAGAAAGCAGAATTGAGGCTGAGGAAAGAGGATTTGCTATATGTTTTGAACTTTTAGAGAAAAAGATATGATAATAGCTACTAGTAATTTAGGATATGACGTATCACTTTATAAAGTAAATACAGATGCAAGTGTAAGAGAATTGAGATTGCTTGATGCAGTTTTTGGCGCTAAAGGAAGAGCATCTAGCACTCATATATCTCAATTAGAACAAGGTGCTAGAATTTACGAATATAAATTTGATATAGAGGAAGTTATAATAGAAAATGGTTCTTGGCAAGATCCCAAGTTCCAGAAACCAGATTTTATAGCATATTACGGAAATTATTAACATATGGATTTTAGGCAATATAAGTTAGTACCAGAAGAGGGACAGGAGGAAGAGGTAGAGTTTTCAGGAGAAGTATTCTGTGAGAGTAAATTGGGTGATAAGTTCTCCGTACCTGTGAGAGATGTAAGAGATGGTTCCTTATTACCAGTTCCCATAAAGAAGGGCGAGAAGGAGTATGTAGTTCTTAGGTCTGTGGGAAGGAGGTATGAAGCTGAGCAGATACTTAAGGCCTCCAATAGACAGAAGGGACCTAAATATTTCCCTAAAAATGAATATCAAGAATCAGTAAGGAGGAGGAAAAAATGAGAGTAAGAGCAACAGCAATAACACAGTCTTTAGTTGAGGAGGTAAATCTCTCACCTGAGGAGCTTATTATATATGAGGCTAGGGTATCAAATCCTGATAATCAAGAGAATGTAGAAACTTCCGATAAGCTTCTTAGGTCTTTAATACGAAAGAAGCATTGGTCCCCATTCGATATGGTGAATCTTACAGTGGAAGTAAAGACCTCAAAAGCGATAGCCATACAAATTTTGCGCCACTGGGCCATAAAACCACAGGAATATAGCCAGAGATACTCAGAAGTTCCTGGAATGGAGGAAATAGAGTTCAGATTCAGGCCTCCTGGAACTAGCAATAGGCAAGGGAGTAATGAAGGAACTCCTATAGGAGGAGTGACCTCTGAATATGAGCCTTATTTTCTTGGTACTAATCCTGATACTGAGATAGGGAGATGGTTACTAAAAGTAACTGTAAATCTTGCAGAAAATCATCAGTTGTATGAAGAGGGTGTAAAACTTGGTATTGCTAATGAAACTAATAGGATGATCTTACCTATGGCATCTAGTACTACTATGTACTTAAATGGTAGTGTACGGTCATGGATTTTCTACCTCCAACAGAGATTAGATCAACATGCTCAAAAAGAGCATAGAGAAGTAGCCAAAGCTATCTTGGAAGTTTTCAGAAAGTATTTTCCTAACGTATGTAAAGCACTAGAGATATGAGTTTCTTTGATGAAAAAGCCGTAATACAACAAGGCGGCATGGAATTCGATAAGCGTAGAAAAGCTCAACCAGAGGAAATTAGTAACCAGGAATTGCCCCCCTCCCTTCAGAGATATATACAAGAGAAGGAAGAAGAAAAAGCTAAAATGAAGAAGTGGGAGGAAATGCCAAAAGAAGAGCAAGACAAATTAAAAGAACAATTCAAAGGGGGACCTACAGCAATGAGGTTCAATCAAGGAAAGAAGCATTGGAGTCTAGTGGATTTCAAATCTTTAGAGCCAATGGTTGACGTATTAGAGTTCGGCGCTGAAAAATATGCTAGGGATAATTGGAAAAAGGGTCTCAATAAGAAGGAGATATTGGAAAGTATGATTAGGCACATTATAGAACTAGTTGATAATCAAGAGCTTGATGATGATAGCAAGCTACATCACATAGGTCATATTCAGTGTAACTCAATGTTTTATGCTTACTTCTTAAGACATCCTGAAAAAGCTGTACCTGATAAGGAAAAACCTTAAGGTTTATTTCTTAAATAACTTGGATGGTTAGAGACTAAGTGCGATATTTGCTCTCTTTTCATCACAATAAAAATCCACACACTTTATGGGAAACAAGCCAGCTTATCCTTATACTAAGGAGCAAGATGAAAGGTCTAATGCATTAATGGCCAGACTGTTACAAATAAATAAGGAAAAAGAAGCTGTTACAAAGGAACTACGACAAATTATTTACTCAGTTGAAAAACCAAGATGACAAAGAAGGAATCTCGGAACAGCTTTGGAAGAGCTAGAGGGTACTTAACTAGCCATATAGAAATGTACAGAAGGAGAAGAAAGGAGTATGAAGACAGATACAAAGCCACCAATCCTGAACAATATAGAAAACTATGTAAGTCTATATGGAGGGCTATGGATAATTGGAGGAGGCAAATTAAAAGATTGGATGAGAAGGAAAAAGTAGTCAAATCCCTATACACTAAAGTTAAGGAATTCACTGGATATTACCCTTCTGGAACTACTAGAGATAAAAGAAGAGTGTTAGCAAGAGGTTTGTATTACAAATGGGGGATGGAGAATGGGATACCAGGAAATTATTTGAGAATGCAAGCTGGTCATACAAGAGTACTAACTCCTAGCAACACAAGAATGAAATTTACTAGGTCCCTCTCAACTTCTCCGGAAAATAGGACCATCTGGAAAAACTTTAAGAAATTTATGGAAGAACCCTCTAATCAACTTGGTTAGGGGGTTTTTTCTTTGTATATTTGCACAACAAAATAATAAATCAAATGAGAGTACAAAGAGTAATTGTACAGGAAGAAAAGCCTAAAAAGGGCAAAAAAGGAGCACTAGCAGGAAAGCCTTTAATACATATTATTATAATTCTTGATAGGTCAGGAAGTATGGATGAAGAGAAATGGAAAGGGCCAACAAAATATGATAATGCAATCGTTGGTATCAATCAGGAGCTCCAGACTTTAAGAGAGGATAAGACAGCTGATTATCTTATTACTATCATTGAATTTGACCAGAGTGGTGGAACTAGGATAGTAACAAGATTTGATAAAGTCCCTCTCAGTAAGATTGGTACAATTGCAGGTCTTGGCACTTTTGGAGGTACACCTCTTTATGAAACTGTAGGAGTTACTTTACGGAAGTATATGAAATTAGTAGGTTCTGAGAAAACCTTAGTAAAAGTATTTACTGATGGTGGAGAAAATGCTTCTCAAGGAGAATGGGGTAGATGGTACAGGGGAGGTAAGCTATTATCAGATACTATAGCAAAAGCTGAGAACAAAGGATTTACAGTAACTTTTGTAGGAACTGAAATGGATGTGCAGAATATGATCAAGGAAGCTGGCTTTAGAAAAGGTAATACTATGTCCTATGATGGTAGTGCTAGAGGTATGAAGATGTCCATGTTTGCAGCTACAGCAGACACAGTAGCTTATTCTGCTAAAGTAGCAGCAGGTGAGGATGTTACAGACAACTTCTTTTCAAAATCAGTAGTAGAGGAAGATAAATAACAACATAACAATCAATCAATTATGAGTACAGCAACAAAAGTACAAGGTATTAACTTGGCAGAGGTAGAGGTGGGAGATATTTTTAGTGAGCAGAGTCATTACGTTCTGAAGGAGAAGGATATAATAAAGGGGACATTTCTTCTTGAGCATCTTGAGAGTGGGAGAACAGTAAAATTAGATGGAACTTATGTTTCAAATCTTCTAGATACAGCAGACCAATTTGATGAGAATAAACAGGTAGAGGTAGGCAAGGAAGATAAGCTCTGGACAGCCAAGCAGATTGACGAAGCAGTTAAAAAAGGAGAATTAAAAGCTGACCACAACGTCAGAGTTGGTGATCTTAGGCAAAAAGGTATTAGGAGTATTTGGGCTGATATTCACTCCCAGCAGGTATTTACTGTTAATTTCAACAAACAGAATACTGAGTTGAGTGATAAAGCTCTTCTTACAGCCAAGGAAAATCAGCTTAAAGATGCCCTTGCTAAGATTGAGAAGGCTCAGAAGAACAAAGAAGGTGTCCTAAAGGTAGCCACAGAGGTTGTAAAAGACCTCCAAGAAAATCCTATCCTTCCCATAGTAAAAGGAGATGAGAGAACACTACGGGGCTATAAAACTCAATTCGAGAGTATCAATGGCACTTACAATGTGGTGGATATGGATATTACTAATGGTAATAAACAGCGCCAAGTAAACGTCAATCAAATCAATTGGCTTGTGTATAACGGAGTCAAATATTTGGTAAAATAGTTCTGTTTTTGCTTGTTTATAAGTGGGATACTTACTATCTTTGTGGTATCCCACTTAAATTTTTTAGCTATGAATAAGCCAGGTATTGATGGGGCAGAGTTCAAAATCACCCTTGTAGAACCAACACTTTGGAGTACAGGTGATCTATTAAGGGTTAGGACTCAAGACCTTATAATAACAAAAATTTATTGGAACTGGTGGAGGAAAATCCTCCATAGACTCGGATTTAAAACTAAACTCTTTGAAGTTAAAGTTGCAAATTATGACAGAAAAGAAGACGAACAAGAAGGTTGAGGAAACAATTGCCTCACTAAATAAGACTTATGGTAGCGGAGCAGTGATGAAGTTTGGAGATGCGCCAGAGAAGGCTGAGTATGATATTATCCCTACTGGATCATTGAAGCTTGATATAAAGAGCGGAATTGGAGGATATCCAAGAGGTAGGATCATTGAGATAAAAGGTTGGGAATCAAGTGGTAAGACAACATTACTCATACACGCAATAGCTGAATGCCAGAAGAAGGGGCTATTAGCAGCTATTATTGATGTTGAGCATGCCTTTGATATCGGATATGCTAGAGCATTGGGGGTAGATGTAGACAACCTCTATATATCACAACCTATGAGTGCTGAGGAGGGGTTGGAGATTCTCGATACTCTAATAAAGACAGAGGAGTTTGGGTTGATTGGCATAGACTCAGTTGCTGCGTTGGTGCCTCAAAAGGAGTTAGAGGGTGAGATGGGGCAATCTAGTATAGGTCTTCAAAGTAGGTTAATGGGACAAGCTCTTCGTAAGATTACTGCCTTAGCTGAAAGGCATAAAACGCTAGTAATCTTTATCAATCAGCTGAGGGAGAAGATAGGTGTAATGTTTGGGAGTCCAGAAACCACTAGTGGTGGTAATGCTCTAAGATTTTATGCCTCTATGAGATTGGATGTGAGGAGAACTATTGATAAAGAGAATGAAAAGAACTTAACCAGAGTTACCTTTGAAAAGAACAAGCTTGCTCCCCCATTTGGAAAAGCTGAGATTGACATTGTGTGGGGTAAAGGAATAGACAGGAATAAGGAGATAGTAGACCTTGGAGTGGAGTATGATATCATCCACAAAGGTGGAGCTTGGTATACTTATAAAGAGATGAAATTCCAAGGACTAGATAAACTACAAGAAGCCTTTAACGATAATCCTGAGGTTTATGCAGAAGTAGAGGAAGCTATTAAAACGTACCTTAAGAATGCAGAAGAAGTTAGCACTGTATCTTGATGATACTCGAAATCCTACTGAAAACCCCCCTGGCTATGAATGGAAGATAGTCAGGGATTATATCGAGTTCACTGCTTTCATAATCAACTACTTTAAAGAAAATAGAAAGTTACCTGATCTCATATCCTTTGATCATGACCTCTCTCCTGAGCACGTGGATTACTACCTGGATCATCAAAACCAGAAGATAGAAGATTATAGTATTTTTAAGGATAAAACTGGTATGCATGCTGCTCAATGGCTAATAGCAGTGTGCGAGAAAAACAATATAAGCCTGAAAGGTATAAAGTTATGTGTGCATTCACATAACCCTGCAGGCTCATCCAATATTCAAAATGCTCTTAATGCTTTTAAATCCAAGCAATTAGGTCCTGGAGAAGGAGATTGCTTCTTGAATCAATGGCCATTTGAGTACGATCAAAAGATCATTCAAAAAAGGCAGAAGGAGCACGAGGAGAAAACAAATGATAGAATATAATATACGAGATGGAATTCCAAAAGATGTGGATGTAAGAGAGGGATTCTATACTCTTCATTATAGTCAGCATGCTAAAAAGAGATTTACCGAAAGAGCTGGTAATGACCCTGTCTTCCCAAAGATTGTGAATGTAATAAATGGGAAGAATGTGGTGATTGTTAAAGCTGATGAGAGTATGCCTAAGGTAGCAGCTGAACTTGTAATCAGATTACAATACAAGAAATACGTAAGACTTTTTATGGTAATTGTTCCTTACGATAATGGAACAGCATTAGTTAAAACCTTGTGGTTCAAGGAAAAAACCAAAAGAAATGAAAAAAGGACTAGTAATTGGAGTGGTTGCGTTAGTAAGTACCCTCTTTCTCCCAAAGAATGCCTCGTGCCAGGAACTGAGAAAACTGTATAATCTCTACTGGTATGATGCTAGAAGTCAAAAGCTTTACTCATCAGGGATGGCTTTTAAAAATGATACTCTGATCATAACTTTAGGTGCTCCTGTTAACGTGGCAGCCATACAAGTGGAGGGAAAAGATAGCACATTTTATGATCTTCCATTAAAACCCATAAGGGAAACTTTAACAAGAAAGACTTTAAATGCTAAGAAGGACACCACTCAAAAGTATCAGCCCATCAAAGAAGTCGAAACAACAACAGGAAAGAGAAAGAAAAGCTAAGGATAGAGCTTTCTTTTTGAGATTGTGGAAGGTGAGAGAGCACAAATGTGAAGTCTGTGGGAAACCTTTGGGGAAAGAACCTCTTACTATATATTTTGACCATCTCTTAGAGAAAGAGATGCACGAAGAGCTAAGATATGAAGAGAAGAATTTGATCCTAGTATGTTTTGACTGTCATAGCAACAAAAGCTTAGGACATCCCAAAGAAGAGCACAAAAGAAGGATAGAAGAGGCAAAAGTGCATTTTGAAGTTTAAATCATAAAAATAATGACACATAATCATTTTTATTACACAAAAATTCATTTAGATAGACCAGAAAAAGAAGGAGATCAACCAAAGCTTGTAGTTCTGGATGGATGTTCCTTTCCCCTAGAAAATGTAGAGGAAACTATAGTAATGCCTGATGGCAGGAGGATAGTTATCCTTAAAGGAGGACATGAAGAAACCAGAATTTATGAGAGTAAGGGAAAGAATGGAAAGGTAGAAGAGCAAAGGCTACGTGAGTGGATAAGAAGAGAAATTGTTCTAAATCCTGAGGATAGCGACAGATTTAGGAAGATAACTGAGTACAAACTATGGTCAGAAACGGGGGGGCAACTTGGAGCATACGAAGGTCGTCCAACCGGGGGAAAAAGCCCTTGTAAAGATGATCCTTCCGAGGAATTAGTAACAGATATACCACAACAACAAAACCCCGAGTAATCGGGGTTTTTCTTTATCAGTTTTCTGAGGGTTGAGGAACAGTTGCTTCTGGGGGCGCTGGCTCTGGAAGAGAAGTAGGTTGAGCAACCTCAGTAGCTACTCCACTCTCTACGGCTTGTTTTAAGATACTGACTACCATATCATATAGTTCTACCTTCATCTTTAGAGGGATGCCGCCAAAGTTCATTTCTGCATTCACTGTCTGAAAAAGCCTAGCGAATTCTAAGCCATCTAGTACAAACTTATCTGTAGGTTCCCACTTATACCCCTTAGTGATATCGAACTCTGCTTTTGGGCTTTTGGGAGCTTCTCCTTTAATTACTTCTGCCATTTGGTTTTTATTTTTGATTGTTGAGGAAAAATGTTATTGCTGAACTGGTTTTTATTGATTTTGAGAACTCTACTTGGATTCCTAAAGAACTGTTAAAGGATTTGATGATCTGAAGGAGGGATGATAAATACTCTGGATGGGAGGGAGCTATTCTAACAATATAGCCATCAATCCTTCCTATAACCTCAGCTTCGCAAAATTCATCAATGCTATTTAGCACTGCTTCCAGAACCTTAAAATATGCTTCCTCGTTATCAGGAATTATAGATTGAAATGATTTTCTTTCAAGGATCATTATCTTTTAAATTGGAAGATAGGTATTTGGGCTGAAATACCCACACTTGGTTTTCTGGTTATAATATCGTATCCAATATAAGGACCTACTGTAAGCCATGTCTTCTTTTCCTGTACAGTAAAAGAAGCACCCTCAAATATTCCAACATGGGGGTTTGAATTTCCAAGAAATATATGGTGTTGGACAGGTTTAGAGAATAGATCAGCCCCTCCCTCTACAGTCTCCACTCTTGTTACTGTATCTCTTTGTTCTTGCTTAATATACCCATGATTTCTGCCAGCTACAGCTACTATATCACTCCAAGGATCATGAAATTCTACCTTCCAAGCAGTATCGTGATCATGTATAATCACTGGAAGTGTGTGCATAGTCTCATAGACAATACTATCTTTTACAATTACTCTCTCTACACCCTTTATGTATTTTGGCTTGATTTTCAATGCTTTAGCTAAAGAATCACTATAGACCTTAGCTGCAGTGGCATCAAGAGTTTGTTGTTGTATGACAGCATACATTTTACCATTCTCATCCTTAAGCTGAGCAAGTTGCTGCTCTTGGAGGGGGTTACCTCCTATGACAGTTTGAATTTTTGGCTTATTGAATATCTGGAAGTATAAGAGAACTACACATGCAAATAACAAAAAAGCATCCTTGTGCTTCCACACAAAGGAATTTGTTAGCTTATCTTTTAATGAGCTCATATTGCTTACATTTTTCCTCTATTCTTCTCAAAGTAGAGGTATTTTTACTTCTTGCACTATCAAGAGAGAATTTACTTTCGGATATTACAACTGTTGCTGGATTTATGTGAGTTTCTCCATTACCACTCATAAGAAACACAGAACATAGAGTACAGATCATTAGCATGGGGAAATATCCAACACCAGCTTTAGTGAGATTTTCCAGCATTGTCTCTGTTATTTAAAGAAGTTAACAAAAACTCAAGCTTTTCGGACCTCTGCCTTTCATATTCTGTTGCTTCCCTCTGCATATCCACAATCTTTTGATTTAAATCTTTCTTATCCTGATTAGCCTGAGCAACAATAGCCTTGTTGTCGATATATTGGTATATATTTCCTACCAATAGAACAACAAGCATGAAGGTCATTTTGTTCTTTGAGATAAAGCCTAGAAGCTTTACATCCAGAGGGTTTATCATATCTTACTTTCTTGAGGGGCATAAAACGAGATAAAAGAGGGGAAAATCCCCTCCTTTATGTTGATTTAGGTTGTAGTGGTTGTCGTAGACGAAGAAGTAGTTGTCGTTGTGGTTGGCAAGCAACAAATATTCCTCGGAACTTCCCTCCATACACCATTCTTAGGTGTCTGCTTTCTCTTTATCAGAGAACCAGGTACTGGGTTACCCTTAGCATCGATACGGTAAAAGTACCTCTGGGTTTTGTCTTCAAAAGCCATCTTTTTTCTTTTTAAGCGTTAGTAAAAGTCTTCTTGGCATCTTGTATCTCCTCTACGTACTTATAAGAGCAGTAATCTGGAGATATATAGCCTAATTCATGATCAAAAGGTGTGCAAAGATTGTTTGCATACTCACTTCCATCTCTTCCTCTCTTGAAGAAGAGGATGTGAGGCTTGCCTCTTTCATCATTAAAAGGAACTGGAGAAGCACCAGCATCATGATAGATATAGGTCTCTCCCCACTTATTTATTCTATCAGTAGCCCAAGCAAAATCTAACTCCTTGGGACACACAGTTTTATATCCTCTTTTCCATAGATTCCATAAGACTGACCACATATCACAACACCAGCTTTGGAAACCTTTATCCTCGGAGGCAAAAAACATGTTATTTACAGAGCCTGGAAAATCATAGAAAAGAGCCCCTCTTATACTCATACACCCTTGCCTCACATCCTTCCAATAGTCAGCATCTATACCTTTAAGGAGATACTGGGCTCCCCCTGAGGAGGCCTCATTCTCTTCACATATTTTCCTGGAGATACCGCAGGTTCTTGCACAAATATCTAAAGGGTCGATTTTCTTATAAGCCTCTATCCTCTCGGGTAGGACATCCTTTATCTTGGAGTCCCAATAGGAAGCAGCTATATAGCTTCTTGTATCACTCAGATAACAAGTATCATCCTGTAGGAAGGGTGAGAAATCAAGTTTCTGCGTAAAAGCTATATCTGCATCATGATAGAAAATAGCTTTCTGGGCTAACTCAGGATACTCTCTAAAATGCTTTTCTAGAAGATAAGGCCTGAAAAGAGGTATGTAGTGATAAGGTCTTACAAACTTTCCAAAGAAATCTTCTGTATCCTCATGCCAAAAGAACTTGGTCTCAGGAAAATCCTTCTCAAGCTGCTTAAACTCAGGATTCCATCCTACTGCCAATCTGTCATGTGGTAAGATCACTAGCACCCTCTCCAAAGACGAGTATCCAAATTTCCTAAAGTTACTAAGCATTACTCTATACGTCCATGCAAACATTCTATCATCAGGGCAACAGGATATAAAAGCTAAATCTCTCATTGGTTTATTTTTTCGCGCTCTAAAAACTCTTCGCAGGATATAAGATTCAAGAGCTTTTCTCTATTAGGATCGAAAGCCTCCCAAGGTAGATTGACTACCGGATGATTTAGATCACTTCTATCATAAGGCTTTAGTACCCCAACTCCGTAGTCTGTATCTATAACATAGAATAGAGCACTACCAAATGACATTTTTACTCTTATAGCTGATCTGTATACATCTCCTGTCCACTCACCTGCTGCTGTACCTGTAGTTGTCATCTCATAACTGCTTGGATTACAGTCATGCACCACTATAGTTCCTCCAGGATTAAGATGCTTGAGAGCATTTTGGATGTCCTTATCTACTTGAGGGCTTTCATGAAGACCATCTATGAAGATGATATCCCATTTTCTATCTCCCTGATAATAACCAAAGAAGGAATTAGATGTACCTTTAAAAATCTCCCTTATCCCACCTTCTGGAAAATCACTCTCTTCTCCTAACCATAAAGAGTCAGATTTCTCCATCCATTCATATTTAGAAGGATTAGGATCAACTGCTGTTTTTTGCTCACATTTCACCCTATCAAATGACCATCCTTTATAGTACCCAATTTCCAGATAAGTCTTATAACCATTCTTTTTTATCAAATGGTTAATAATTTCCCAGCGTTGTAGTTGCATCTATATTGGTTTTTTGTTGCCAGTATTTAACATATTCCCTCTTATAGGTTGACCAAGGAGAAGAGTGTGTTAAAAAATATTGTTCTTCTTCACTTAAATTCTCCCAATCAACTTCCCAAGGTATGTGTTTAGCAGTAAAAGGACCCGCTACTCTTAGAGCTTTGTAGTCGAATGGTGTACCTACTCTGAAGAGAGAGAGTGTGGTATCTATTTGGGCGTCGTATACTGTAGGCTCAAGCTCCTTCTCCCAAAACTTCTTTTCCCACTCCACAGCATTTCTTCCATAATCTGTTTTAATGTCCAACCCCTCTATCTGAAGAGCAACCCCTATCTTATTGTATCCCCATTTATCAGCTAATCCTATAAATCTGTCTGCCCAATCTTCAGTCATATTAGGATTTAGCTCAAGATCACTATCGGTATAAGCTATCCATTGACCTTTTTGAAACTTATTGATATACCCACTATTCCAAAGTGCTAAGGAACCATGATTACTTGTTCTCTCTACTGGTAATGAGAGGCTATCATACCAATCGAGCAAAGGGCTATAAGTACTACCGTTATCAATAATGTGTAGCTTGCTATAACCTCTCCTTTCAAAGTCTTGGCATAATTTAGTTGTACTACTGAGCCTATTAAAATTATTAATAATAATAGGAATGTCCAATCCCATAGGTTCATTTATGTAGTTGTTGTAGTAGTGCTAGAAGACTTGATAGCTCCATAGATGATCTGAAGCAACTTCCTGTGGAAATTAGGTTCATCTAGTAAAGCTACCACAGGCTTTGCTAACCAATTCGCTAAGAGTTCTGCTACTTTAGGCATTTTGTGGTGTTATTTGTTGGTAATAAAATTCAAGTTTCTCTCTATTAAGGGGTCTAATCATCTGATCCCCATGATCTATAGAGAAGGCTCGGTAGTTATCAAAGTTGTGAGGATTTCCTGCATCGCCACTTGTTTTAAAAGTCGGTATATGAACATCTCCCCAATTATAGATGAGAGTAGGCCATCCTTCAGGATCAGTGTATATTTCCTTCTGTTCTACAAGAGCGTTTACCCAGGAAAGGTGTTGATCTGAAGTAGTATCTCTAAAACCATATTTCCTCAGGAACATAGTCTTCACAAAGATAGAAGGTTCTAAAGTATTGTTCATCAACTCAATACCTCCTGAATGCCTATACCAAGATTTAGCAGGCTTGTAGGCTTGTTTACCGTAAGTAATAAGCCCCCCTACTCCCATAGTAATATGCTCCGGAAGGAAGAGATCATCATCATCCCAAAAGCAAATAGCCTCACAGAAACTAGGTACTTCATCCAGGGCATCCCTGTATATAGCTCCTAAAGTTCTGTAAGGCTTTCCCGTCCTTGAATCAAGATGCTGGTTTACCAGCTCAATATGCTTGTTTGGCGGCAGTATTCCGAGATTAATATCCTGTGGGATTTCGGAATTATTGTAAATTAACAATGTATGCTCACCCTTGTAATCTTGGGCCAAGAAACAAGCTACAGACCTTTCAAGTAGCTCATGTCTTCCTGCAGTAGCGCAGATAGCGTAGACATTCATTATGTAGTTCTTTGGTTTGTAAGAAGTTAAGATTGGGTTACAATCCTACCACTTGAGTATGTAATCTGAACTGATGTTATAAATTCCTTTGTTGTCGTTGTTGTAGTGCTAGAAGAGGTAGTAGTACTACTTGTACTAGTAGTTGTTGTAGTTTTAGGCACAGTCTGCAAAGCCCAATCATAAATGCTTTGTCCTACTGCATTCTTATAACTTGGGTCATAGAAAGTATTCCATCCTCCGTGACCTCCAGAATAAGGAGTAAAACTAAAATAATATCCAGCTCCCTTCAAAAGTACTGTAAAGAAGCGAGACATTGCTGGGTAAAAAGAATCAAGAGTACCACAGAATCCCCACAGAGATGTGTCTGCAAACCTACTATCATTTCCTGCAAGATAATCAGTAGGGTAACTCCCCCCCGATCCATAGCAAGAGATACTCATAGGTATGGCTGCTAAAGGTTTGATAAAAGCTGCGCTCTTCTCAAACTGCATATAATTCATTACATGGCTTGCTCCATAGGATAGGCCAGTAAGGACTATCTGTGAGGGGTCAATAGGATATCCTCCTGAAACTACTTCCTTCATCACAGCTCTCATGAAAATGGGATCAGTTTGCCATCCCATACCCCAAGAGTAGGGAGTTTGTGCTCCTATAACTACAAAAGGAGGTTTCCAGGAACCACTTTGAATGAACTTTAACGGTCCATTAATATATAGTTTAGTTACATCTGTGCCTGTTTCTCCACTTCCAGGAATAAAAACGAATACTGGAAGCTTTGAGGAAGAAGGTGTCCCATCAGGAATGTAATAGGCTATATTAAAGATGCCCACTCCACTTCCGCCATCTACTTTCTTAGTTTGTAAACCCATAGTGCAAAGATAAGGATTTAAGAAGAAATTACCAAATAAATTATTGTGGGGCTCCTGTAGGAGTCTTCTTAGCAAACTTTTCAGCTACTATACCAGTATATCCATAGAAAAGAAGAGCTGATAAGAGGTCTAAAATGTTATCTGGGAGAGTAAGTTTTGAGAACAAGGAGGTTACTGTCACCAAGGCAAAAAGCAAGGTAAAAAGGCCTGTTTGTACTCTTTTAAATGAAAAACCTCCATCAGTATCTTGAAAGACCCCCTTCCAAAAAGAATCAGTCATATTATTGATTGTTAGTTGTTTATGTAAATCCTGTTCCTAGCCCCCCTCCTCAGAATAATACCACTACCTGATGTGGGAGGAAGATTTCCAGAAGCTTGTACTGCCCCTATATCTACACCAGGACTCCTATTGGTATCCCTTCTCGGACTCCCATAGTAATCAGTTGAGATATAAGAAGGGGGTGCAATTGATTGATTATAAAGTAGTCCACTTCCGGTATTAGGATGGTAAGTTAAGGTACTATCTAATAGCCCTACTCCAAAAGCAGAACTTACAAATCTTGTAGTAGCTGTATCCCACTTTGTAACTGCCCCATTGGGAGTCGTAATTAATTTTACGCATGTAGTAGAGGTACATGCTCCCCAAACTGTATCACTAGCTCCGCACTCAAAAGACCCTTTAAGGAATAAACTATCATTTTCGTAGCAATCCACTATTGATGCAGAATATCCGTTGCAACATATGCCTGCATTTAGTCTTACAGCACTTATATACCAAACTTCCGCTGACGTTCTAACTCTTGGATAAGGAGACAAAGCAGTAGTATCTGTTGGTGTCTGCCTTGTTTCATAAAAGGGATATTTCCTGCTATCAGCATCTATACAATTGTATATTCTACTCCTACCATTATATCCCACACTCCACTGAGAGAAGGTATTAAACATGGAGGGAATATCGTCAGACCCAAAGCTTCTTACGCAGTTTCCAAAGTTATTTGGTCCAAAATAACAGTTGTATATCTCATAGTAACAAGTCTGCAAGAATATTTGAGCAGCATGGCCTACAGGAGAGGGTACATTCTTACCCAAATTCCAGAGAGAATCATCATGGATATAAAGACCAAAGACATTTAAAGCATGTATATACCCTGCTGGGCTAGATGAAGATGAATAATCTCCAAAAAGGCAATGATCGACCTCAGTATGTATCCACGTATTATTTTTAGCTATGTTGCCGATATTGAGAGCCGTATTTCCACTATTTCCTCCAACCAGGGAATCCCATGTACAATGGCTCCATCGCCACATGTAGAAGCAGTTCACAGTATCTCCTGTGAAATTGGGGGTTGTAAGTGTTGGATTGGTAGAGGGGAAAAATCCATTCATACCAATATACGTGCAGCTATCAAACCACACATACTGAGAGTAACTACCACTGCTATATGAACTGAATGCCACATCTATATTGTCATTCATTGTCATATGAACTGTCTTCACACCATAGATATTGTTAATGCTATTAGCAAATATCGGAGACGAGGTGTTGGTTGTTATGTAAGTTCCTGGTAACCAATCTATTACTATATATTGATTAGGAGCACCACTACTTACACCATTTAAAGTATAAGATCGATAGCCTGCTCCCCCAGAACGTGTAGGTATAAAAACAGTATCACCTGCTGTCAGCGTAGGATAGTTAGCTGCATTGATCAAGATATTAGTAGTTGTACTATTCCAGGTGTAGTTTGTCCAGTAGCGCACATCTCCATACTCAGACTCTTCCCTGTAACGAATGGCTAATTCACTCATCCTGTATGCATATACAGTATAGTGAACACCACCTCTCTCTACCCCATAGGAATAAGTATCATACTTCCCTTTTGCAAATATTATTAGAAAGCAAACAATTAGGGCCAATATAGCATGAACTATTAAGAGGGGTAACTTTCTCATTGTCCGCTAATTGTGTATGACCAAACATATTGTGTTGATGCAGCCAATCCCGTACTTCCAGAGGTTATATTAAAGCCAGAGCCAGTACTTGTAACATATATTCCTGTAGCTCCGGTTAAGCCAGCTGCATTGAGGTTATTTGGAGTGAGCGTAACATAAGTACCTGTAGGAAAGGTGGCTGTATAATTGACTGTAATGACTACGGCGTTATTAGCAGGGCTTGATCCTGTTGTAACAGTAATGAGGCCTCCATCATCTGTTCCTGTAATAGATACTGTTGGACTTGTTCCAGCCCCAGTATTATTTGTGGTAGTAGGAGTGCTTCCGGTAGAGAGATAGTGTCCCTGAACATTAAGATTACTTGTAGCCTGAATATCTCCTCCAAAATGTGCCTTTCCAGTCTTTATAAAGAAAGCCCAGGGGTTTGTGATAGTGGTGTTTGTCCTTGATTTTAAGGCCGAATCTATGTAAACTGTAGCTCCATCAGTATAAGTAACGTTTGTCTGAAGTGAGCTAACGTACCCTTGTAAGAAGGAATTTTGAGCAATACTAGCTACTGTGCTACTAGCTGTAGAAGTATTATCTGTGAATACGGACTTATCGAAAGTGGACAAAAATCCACGTACACCGGGGTTGTTATCTGCAAAAGACCCACCTACACTGAATCGGGAAACAGCAGCTGTAGTGTCAACCATTACTCTGCCCGCAGCATCGACCCTTGCACGTTCATTAATAACAGCTTCACCTCCTGTGAAGAATTTTAATACACCAGTTGCGTTTTGAGCGCCAATGTTTCCACCACCTGTTCCAGTGAACCTCATATATCCAAAACTAGGAGCAAATCCAGTACCAGCAGTTCCTGAATAAGTAGATGGTAATGCATATATTTCAACTTGTCCTGTGCCATTGTGCGTTCTACCACTTATTTCTGTGAATCCACCTGAGTTTCTTTCAGTGACGTAGAGAATGCTACTTGCTGCACCTGACACCTCCAGATTCTGTGTGGGGGTTACAGTACCTATTCCCACAAATCCTCCCTCTGTTACCAGGGGAAAGTTTGTAGTTAAATCATTCACCTTCAAGTGTAAAGCAATACATGGTCCTGCTACTCCTGCGTGTAAGTTTTGTATATCTGCTGCGTAAGTAGTCTGACCAGATGTAGCATTTGTGCCTTGTAAGAGAATATCCAGCACCTTCTGTGCATTACCTGCAGCAGCTGTGGTATTGGCATAGAACTGTACAGCAGAACCAGATAGCAAATCAAAATTCCAGGTTTGGGTATTATTCCCATTGGCTATCGAATTGGTTGCCGTAGCTGCTGTTAAAGACGATAATGGTACGCTGGTGGTGGTAGGCAGGGCAAAATACCCCTTTGTTCCACTTGAGTTGGTTCCGTAGTACTGGCTATTACCAGGGGTGGCAGCATCGTTCACCAGTTTTATAGGGGTTCCGACTGATCCATCCCCTGTAACAGAGTTAGTTGTATTGACGGTTGCAGCGCCTCCTAAGCTCACCCATGAGGTACCGTTGTATTGCTCGTAGGTATGATTGGTGGTATTGTACCATATGTCGCTTTCCACAGCCGTAAATCCATTACGTGTTGTCGTTGTGCCACCCCCATTTCCTAACTCTACCAATTGTGTCTTACCTCCAAAGACAGCGAAGTTGTTACGGTTGGATTGAATAAAGTTACCCACAACTGTTAAGTTCCTCACAAGCGTATCTGCTGAGGAAAGGACGGTAATGCCAGAACCTATGAGTATCGTACTATCGTAGTGGGTGCTGAAGGTATTGGCAATATTGTCACCTATCATGATGCTACGAACACTGTTCTTGTGGTTGGTGTAGTTGTTGATGTAGCCAATCTCTATAACCGCTGTGTCATAGTCAGTATTAGCTCCAACTCGGCTCCCAAGTTTCACAACTCCAAAGCTACGTGTATCTGTTTGACCAGATTGATTACCAGCATAAAGATTATGCTGCCCATAAGAGGTAAAATCCCCTGCGCCAGCTCCTATAGCAGTATTATACATACCTGCTGTATCTCCAGATAACGCCCCTGCACCTATAGATGTCTCATATTGGCAAGTTTGGCACAAAGCACTTGCTAACCAACCCATAGCCGTATTCTGAATACCCGTAGCCGTACTGTTCAGCGCTCCTGTTCCAAATGCCGTATTCCATTGTCCAGTTGTTAGGCTAGAGAGTACATTTGATCCAAACCCAGTGTTAAACTGAGCAGTTGTTATAGAATTACTACCAACATTTGAGCCCCAGAATAAGTTAAACGATCCAGGAATTGATCTTATACCATAATCATAGTAGAGGGGGGTATTGAAGGTATGTACCGATCCTGTTGAGGTAACGTTGAAGGTAGTTCCTGTACTTCCTGTACTGTTATGGGCGAAAGTTTGTGTAGTGGTTGTCAGACCATTCAGCGAGGTGATACCACTACCACCAGCTCCAACTGACCTTTCTTTTCTCCAACCTAAAGTAGTGCTGTAATCTACCAATCCAAGTGTGTCAGTATTGTATATTATGGTACCTTGAGTTGGGGAGCTAATAGCGTTCTGTTGAGTTGTAGTAAGTCTCGGAATTAGAATTCCTTTGTTGTTGCTGACACTGCGTATATCTAAAACGGCACTGGAGGCTGGGGCGGTAGAACTTCCGTTGAATGTAAAATCGTCTTCTATACTTACTCCTTTGTATGCTGACAATCGCATTACTCCATTATGAACAAAATTGACAACATCACCAAATGAAGAGCTTCCAAAATCATACCAAGCCAGCTCAGCACCACCAGGAGACACATCTACTGTAGAACTGCCTGTTCCTAGCACGTTATAGAACAAGTTGGCTACACTGGCAGTATGATCAAAATATATCCCATTATTACCAGACCCATCAAAATCTACTCTAAAATCATGACCATTAATTGTAAAATGCCTATCTTGGGAAGCGAGAACATCAGTTTTTCCAAATATTAAGCTATCGGTTGAAGCAAGGTTTAGAGAAATAGTTGAATCTGAATTAGTTGTAGCGACTACACTATTACCTGTATTCCTGATAGTTTTGTCAAAAATAGCAGTCTGAGCAGCATTTGCATATATGAGCCATACTCCTGTATTATGCTGGATGGGAACAGTATCTTTTCTGCTATCTACATACGTCTTTACAGCCTTTTGGGAGGGTAGTAAGATATCAGAGTTTGAGGTGAAAGTTCCGTCTAAGGAGATGGAGTCAGCTTTATGACCGGAAATATAAAGGTGCGCTGTAGCATTTACTGTCTTAGCAGTGACAGTATTAGCTTGGCTAAACCCTGCAAAAGATAGAAGTATCAGTGCAACTGTTCCTAATAAAGCTTTGAATTTCAGTGCCATTTTGTTAGTTTTCTATATACCAATGTGTTGGACCAGCTACAATAGTAGCTCTTAGATTGGCCCCCACTGTTATTTGAGTAACGAAAGAATTTGCAAATATATCGTCAGACCCGGAAGCCTGGACAATTAATATGTTAGAAGTTGTATTTATAATTCGATATCGCCGTCGTTGGTTTGTAGCTAAATCAGGCAGCACCCAGTTAGCACTTGTTCCTCCAGTGTATGCATAAGTACTTGAAGTTCCGAGAGTTACAGAAGTATTACCAGTTTCTATTACTCTTGCTTGATCATAACTAGTTACACTATCCCATATTTGGGAACCTCCTGCTGGAGAAACTCTATAGTAATAAAAAAGTGTTCCGCTTTCGGGGTGGTTACTCCAAACCTTTTCTCCATTCCAATAAGTACCTGAAGTAGGTACTGCATCTGCATAGTTCTCAGTCTTTGAAAGGCCTACAAGAACCCAATTACCTAATAAATCACTTCTTTTAAAGATAGCTGCTTGCCTTGGCCTTAAAATAAGATACCCACTATCTAGGTTTTGTGGAAGATCAATATTCCCCCCTCCTCTAAAAGCGACATAGCTATTAGGATTTGACCCCTCATAGCATCTTACCGTTATAATCTCTCCCACAGATAAGTCACTACTTATAGTAGTAACAAAAGTCCCTTTTGTTAATGTTCCATTAGTAACTATATCCTTAAAGTAACCTGTATTAAGTGTTGAGGATGAGACATTTATATTTTGACCAACAAAAACTGTGGTAAAAGCTAAATGGTCTTGTCCATAGTTTCCACTCATATCACCACCACCAGGAGCACTTGAGGGAGATGTATACATCCTCCCAACTACCGTACCAAACACTCCATTATTTAACATGTCTATCCTAGAAAGGTCATTTCCAACTATATATGTACCTGATCCTGTTGCTATATTCTTAAAAGCATTGTATGAGAGAATTATACGAGATTTATTAGTTCCATAAACTCCAAATGAGTCATTCTCCCACCAACCATTTGTAAAAGTCACACCACTAGCAAAAGAGGTTTTTACTCCCATCCAAACAGCCTGAATAGTTACATTATCAAATGATACTGAGCCTTGTATCTGGTCATTTGAAGTAAGTAATGACAATAGCTCAATTCCATATGTATTCCTATTTGAAGAGCCCTGCCCATCAAAGAGGCAATTGGTTATTCTAGCTTGTGCGAACTGACCTTGGGCATAAAATGGTACCGAAGTAGTATCTGAGGTAGCAGTCGCGTGAATATTATCAAAAGTTAAGAACTGATTGGCCATATCTCCTAGACCATCAGAGCAATAGAAGTGAAAACCATGGCCTTTGAAGCCACTGATATCTATGTTTCTGAAGAGGGAATACCAAATACCGCCAGTATAAACAGGTACAGCTTGGGATATTGCTGTAAGATTAAAGCAATGCTGGCCAGAGTTAGAGGATGATCCTATAAGATTTAAGTTCTCAATCTTTATTTTTTGTACAGGGGCATCTCCTAAAACAAACATTCCTGTAGCTGATCCAGCCCTTGCCTCTAAAGCAGCCCTTCTATTATCCCCCTCTATAGAGGCACCATTCCTTAATTTTAAGGAATCAATCATGTAATGTCCATTTCCAGAGAAACCTTGAGGTATATAGACCACCTTTGAGGTAGTAGCTCCAGTAGCAGCGAAATCTAAAGCCGCTTGTATAGCAGAAGTACTATTTGTTACTCCGTCACCTATGGCTCCAAACCAAGTAACATTTATATTATCGTTAACAATTCTCTTAAATCTTGGTGCAGAGCCTCCTGTTCCTACTATTATTGTTCCTGCATTATCTGAGGAAGAGAGGTCGGAGCCATCATAAACCCAAGGACCTTCTTTTCCCTTATCTAGCATCCAATACATTGCATTTGGTATACCAGTTGTAGCTGCTCGAAGACCTGACTGAGTACAAAATATTTTATTACTTATACTATCAATTACAGACCCTTTTATAACGAACTTTCCAGTAACAGTTAGATTTTTTGTAGTTATACTATTAGCTTGCCCAATTGCTAACCTTGAGCAAAATAAAAAGCAAATTAATAATATTAGCCATTTAATCATTAAAACTCTTTGTAAACCAATATTTTAGTACCGGTTGTAATGCCTGTAAAATACATATTGGTAGCAGAAGCTATGTAATTACTATAAGTAAGCGTGTATGATTGACCCGATGTTATAGCACCTGTTCCAGGCTCTAAATCTGATCCTCCCACTGTAGTTCCTATTTGAAGGTTTGTGATACTTGTTGAGGGAATTACCACAATTGCTTTTACTCTATATAAAACGGGCAAAGCTATTGATCCATCAGCATTTAATATCCAACTATCCTTATCCTTGGGCTCTAAAGAACCATCAGCTGTGGAGGCTCTCCACCAATGGAGAATTGGATCACCATTAAGGGTAATCCAACAAGTGAGGAATTGATGCCTATAGGCAGAAAGAACGGCTGTATTAGCTGCAGCTACACTGGTATAGGGAACAGATGCTCCACCAGTAAAATTCATATTACGAGCATCTATAGCTTTAGGAGCATTGATGCCCATATTGTCATTAAATGTAATGGCCATGACAAAACAGTTAGTTAGTAGTTAGGACACCTAGCTCGGGATAACAAAAATAAGCTAAAGGTGTTGAATTAGGTTAGTATAGATAGATAAAAGTATAGAAAAAAATCTCTATATGGCATTAGCGCCTGCCATTTTGTGAGGTTATCTGTATACCCATCTCTTTAGCGAAATCATGATTAAACACAGCAGTATAGTTAACCATTTGATTTACAAGAGGTAAGCTTTTGAGAAGGTACTTTGTTGTGTGTATAGACTGCATCCCCTTCTCATTTCCAGTGCTCCAATAGTAAGCATCCTTTATCCCATTCATAAGAACTCTCTGTGCATCTGTAAGAACTGACACAGCTGGGAAGATTGATCCATTGGCTATATTCGTAAAAGAGGTCGGATCATAGAAGAAGGAAAGCTCATCTGTAAGTTTATCAATAGCTCTTAATGACCACTTATATACACCTTTTATTCTTGGATCATCGTCTTTATCAGGAGCATGAACTCTTGCAAAAAGGAGAATTCCTAGAAGAGAAGCAGTGAGTGCAAGCTCTTTGAATTGAGAAGAAACCCCACGGAGATATGTGTCCACGAAGTCAGCCTCTGTCATATTAAATTCTTCATTCTGGGAGGCAAAATAACTTTGTTTTTCTTTATATATCTTCTTTGCCATCTCGATGAGATTCTTTTCATTGCCACCCACCTGCTTTAGAAGGGAGGTGATGAGTGATAACCCATTGGTTTGTAGGCCTCTATACATCATTCGAAGCCTTCCCCACTCATAAGAGTCAGTACCAGGATTGTATTTGAGAGATTGGCCTCTTACATCGATCATTCTAGGAATCCAGTTCTTGAACATAAAGAAGGACTGCATCATTACACTCCTTTTATATAAGGAGAGGTCTTCACTGCTAGTGTTGCCTAAAGCGTCCTTGGTAAATTCAAGTATCTTCTGCCTAAAGTCTATAACTTCCTGAGAACCATGTGTTATTCCTGGAAGTACGAGTTGGTCATCCTTAATAGTCGCCAACTTGAGAAGGCTCTCTTTTGCTTTAATCTCTTCAATTCTCTTCTCAATTGCAGCCTTCTTAGCCTGCATCTGATCATACGGCAAATTATAGATACTATCATATCCTTCTTCCTGTTTTACTAAGTCTCTGATATTCACTAACTTACCGTCCTTAATAGTAGTATTCTCAGCAAAAGCTAGTAAAATTGGTACTTGAACAGCTTTATCTGCAGATTTCTGCATATACATAAGCCACTCACTAGAGAGAAAGTTAATTGCTTTGTTTACAGAATGCTTTCT
>Ga0163163_10000228_pt1 | contig 57781 bp, 88 predicted proteins | sample S65metaG_FD_119766 | JGI IMG/M metagenome (GOLD analysis project Ga0163163, IMG submission 119766) | Switchgrass rhizosphere microbial communities from Kellogg Biological Station, Michigan, USA - S6-5 metaG | ecosystem: Host-associated > Plants > Roots > Rhizosphere > Soil | place: USA... | reverse complement strand
GGCGTGCGAGTTCATCGACGAGTTCTACAAGCTCGCCGAAGTCGCCGTCCGCACCCAAGAACAGAAGTCCGACAGCAAACTCGATCATAGCGTATGAGCACTGCAATCGCCGAACCACCTCCTGCACCAGCCCCAGCCGCAACCGTGAAGGGGGATGTGGCGATTCCCGAGGTCTCCGACATGACCACAGGGGCGCAGGGTGTAAAGCCAGCGCCTCCGGGAACGATACCTCAGGCCATGAGGCCGTATTCCGACCGTCCCGACAGTGCGAAGAGCAAGTCTATGGAACGGCTGCGGGCCAAGGTAGCCGCCAACGATAAGTCCAACGAACCGCCCAAGCCAGCCGCCAAGACGAATCCTGCTCCCAAAGCGGACGACAAGCAGGAAGAGCCCGATGAGCCGGTGGATGAGCCCGAGGCAGTCGATGAGCCGGAAGAGGGTGATCGTGACCCCGAGCTGGATGCGCTGGTGGGCTCGGACACCAAGACAAAAGTGACAAAAGACGGTCAGGTCAAGACCGAGAAGAAGAAGGAGAATCCGTGGCATCTGCTCAAGGCGGAGAAGGCCGCACGCGCTGCTCACGCCAAGGAGCTGGAGGAGCTCCGCAAGCAGGTCCCGTCCGCTGAGACTCGGAAATCCGAGGTTGCCGAACTGGAGAAACTCCGCAAGGAACGCAACGAATTGCTGGAGAATATCCGTTACAAGGACTACGAGCAGCACCCCGAGTTCAAAGAGAAATACGACGCTCCCTACAAGGACGCTTGGAAAGTGGCCACCCGCAATCTCCGGGGTATCACCAAGGTTGACGACAACGGACGTGCGGCGGTGCTCAGCACTGAGGACTTGGCCAATGACCTTCTGGAGCTGGTCAACATGCCCACCCTCAAGGCCCAAGACGTGGCCGAGGAGCTTTACGGTGATGCCGCCAACGTCGTGATGATCGAGCGGGACAAGATCAAGACGGCGTTCGACAACCGCATGGAGGCGCTGAACAAGTCCCGCACCGAGGGCACGGAGAAGGAGCAGGCCCGGATGCAGGAGGAGCGCCAACGCGCCGAGACTCTGAGCAACGAGCTCAAGACCACTTACGAGAAGGCCAACGAGTATCACGCCAAAGACCCCCGCATGAAGGAGTTCTTCCAGCCCATCGAGGGCGACGAAGAGGCCAATACGATTCTGGAGGCGGGCTACAAGATGGTGGACGAAGCGTTCTCCAAGAGCCCGATGGACCCCAGCCTGACTGAGAAGGAACGCGCCACTCTGGTCAAGAAGCACGCCGCCGTTCGTCACCGCTCTGCCGGGTTCGGACGGGTGAAATACCTGCTGGCCAAGGAGCGGGCCGCAACCTCGGAACTCCGAGCTAAGCTGGCCGAATACGAAGGCACCGTCCCCGGTCGTCAGGCGTCGAGACCTGCGGTTCAGCAGGGCGGAACTGGCGGCTCTCGCATGGCTGCGATGCAGGAGCGCCTGCGAGCCCGAGCTTCACGATAGTTGACAACCCCGGAAGTCCGGGGTAATTCTCCTTCGTTCGTTAAGTCGAACTCGCTCCAGTGGCATAGCTGGCGGACTAGGCAACCTGTTTGAATTGCCGTGACGTAAAGAATGGCCGAGTGGGCCCGAAAGCCGTCACCTTCCAAAACACACGCAAGCGCACCTATGGTGTCGATGTGTGTCGATCTCCCGAGGTGCTCAACCGAAAACCGTTTTACAGATCATTTTATGAGTTGTCCAACAGGCACACTACAAGCGTGTGACTTTCCGCAATTCCTAGTCGATGAGACACCTCGTTTCGACGAGCTCATCATGGAGGACATCCGTCCGACCGACAGTTGGATGGGTAACGTCTCCGTAGGCACCATGCCGATGGGAACGCCTGCCGAAGTAACGCAGGACCGTTTCCGTTCCGTGTGGGCGAACACCACCAAGGCGTGGGGTCGTGTTGCCAATTCAGGCGCAGGTTGCTCCGGCAATCCCTGTGACCCGACTGAGGCAGAAATCGGATGGGGCGCTGACCGTCTGACGTATTTCGCTGAACAGCAAACGTGGGTGACCCCCTTGCTTTGCTACGATCAGGAGATGCACGTCACGCACGCTGAGCAGCACCTTTCGCAGATCATCAACGAAATCCTTCGTCCCAACACCCAGAACATCTTCTCCATGTTCTGCCGTAAACGGGCGATCTTCTGGGCCAAGTATCGTCAGGCGGCGAATGCTCTGCTCTCAAGCTGGAACTACCAGTGGGTCTCCGTTGACACTGATGGCGATGGCATCGTGGACGACGAAATCTATTTCGACGCTTCCGTTGCCCCTTCCCGGCTGTTCCATCTGGTGCCCCAGATGTTGCAGAACAACTGGTCCAAGACCATGCGTGAGGGCTACGCTGGCAAGAATCCGTTCAAGGATACCGCTCCCTTCGTGGAGTTGGTGACCGACATGGATACCTGCTGGTTCCTCGACCGCCTCGGCGGGCAGCAAGGTGTTGGTGGAGCGAATAACCCCAACGTGAACGCCAACTGGCGCTTTACGCAGTGGGGCGACCAGAGCGCTTACTGGCGCTATGGGTTCTCCGGCCAGATCGGTAACTACATGACCCGCGTGGACGAGCTCGGACTTCGGTTCAACTTCGTTCAGGACTTGGGTGCAGGCGCTCACGGCGGCAATGGCAATCGCTATCGCTACCAGATTGTGCTGCCCTACAAGAACGGTGTCACTACGGGTGCTGGTGGCGCTGCTGGTATCGGCTCGGACGTCAACACTGACTACGACCGTGCCCAGTATGCGATCAGCTTCCAGTGGCACAAGAAAGGCATGGAGTTCCTGACGTTCGATGCGACCTCCGTCAACCCGGAAATGCCGTTCACGCCGCGTAACTTCGGCGGACAATGGAAGTGGCTGATGCACGATCTTGGCGCTGACGTCAATAACCGTGCGATCGGTAACAAGTGGGGGAACAAGGGTCAGTTCGGTGCGTGGTTCAAATACTACGTCCGACCGCTGCACTACGAGTTCATCCGTGCTTACTTCCACAAGCGAGAACAGTTCTGCATCCCGGAAATCGACGTTTGCTCGTCGAACCCCGGATACCCGGCCCAGAACTACAACAGCGCCCTGCCCGACTGCCCCGCGCCCGACGGCATCTATGGCACTGGTGTTCCTACTGGAAGTCAGGACGGTCCTGCTCCGGACTTTTAATAGTTGATTCAGGCATCGCCACGAGCCACTGTCGGTTCGTGGCGATGCTTTTGACAATTCCTGTCTGCTGGCTCGCCCATAAATTATGGACACCTACAATCAAGCCACTCCAGACGGCGGTGACGACGACGATGTGGGGATGGAGATACCCGAGACCACTCCCAAGGACGACGCCAGAACCGCACTTATCCCGTTGGATTTCTTCCAGAACAAGGAGCTCAAGCCGGGCTCGGTCTGCAAGATCAAGATTTCCCGACTGCTCGAAGGTCAGGCTGAGGTCACTTACGTCCCGCACGAAGCCCCCGCTCCGGGTGAGGAAGAGGAAGAGGCCGCTGAGCCACCCGATGAGGAGATGTCGGAATACATGAACCAGTAATGCCCGTCATCGACGCCCAAACCCTGTTTTCCGAGAGCAAGTGTTACAACTGCTACGGAGAACTGACGACTGGTGAGAACATCATTCTGGCGCTGTGGCGCCGCGTGGTTCTGTCCATAGACCCCACGGCTGACGTCTCCCCTCAGGGTCTCGTCGCCTACTCCAAGTGCTATCTGTGCTTCACCGAGGGCAGCATGTTCGACGCAATGGAGATGGCCATGATGAACATGGTATCCTCGGCATCTGCCTGTGGAACTCCAACTTCAACGATCGCATTCGCTACTACGCCTCTTGACCCTGATATTTCCGGGAACTACCAGCAGACCAGCGCTACAACTTGGCAGCAAGTGAGCCCGGTTGTTCATTACGGCATCAGATTGGTCTCGGGAGTTTGGGAGCTATTCGATCTTGCTGGTCCGGCAACTATTTTCTACACCATCGCAGAAGCATCATTTCCCTGTGGGGATTGGACTCCCAATCCCCCATTTGGGATTGACCCGGCAACCGCTCACTATTCCTGACCTATGCCAATCGACCCACAAGTTCTGTTCGAGGAAACCAAGTGTTACGCCTGTTACGGGCTGTCACTTCCTGAGTTGTTGAAGGCTGGCCTGCTCAATAGAATTTTGTCAGGAGGTGGCGCGGGTGGTGGGGGAGGAGCTGCGGCATGGGGTTCAATCACAGGCACTCTGTCAAATCAGCTTGATCTTCAGGCAGCGCTCAACGCCAAGACCGATCTCTACACAATCACTTTCTACAACAGCGCTTACAGCATGTTGGATTCGACCACCTATTTCCTTGGTCAGAACGGGACTGGGTCAGCAATAATCGGGGTTACCTACAACAACGTCAGGGCTGTCATTCCAATCACCGGAACTGTGATCGCAGTGACGCTCAACGTATTCAATGACGCGGGCGGTAACGGCTCCGCAGAGCCGGTGACCATTTCGCTCAACAAGAATAATGGAACTGTTCTAGCCCTTGCTCCAACCGTTTCATTTGCGGCCACCATCAATCAGCTTTGGTCCGGACTTGCCTTTGCGGTGGCTCAGGGAGACTTCTTGGCGTTGCAGATTGACGCCCCCGCGTGGGCTACTAATCCAACCACGAGCCGAATGACCGGAACTATCGTAATCCAGAAAACCTGATGCCAATTTCCCCTCAAGCATTATTCGACGAGTCCAAGTGCTACCTCTGTGAAGGGATTTCCCAGTGGGATGCGATTGAGCTTGGCCTCCTGAGTCTTATTGCATCCGGAAGCGGTGGCGGTGGCGGCGGTGTGGTGGCGGCGGTCTGGGGAGGTATAACCGGCACATTATCCAATCAGGTCGATCTTCAGGCGGCACTCAACGCCAAGACTGACGTTTACTCTCTTCTGTTTTACAACAGCGCCTTTCCGGTGCTGACAGCCCCGGGCACATTCTACTTGGGTCAGAACGGGACGGCAGATACCTCAGTTCAGTCAAGCTACGATAACGTCAAGGCGGTCATACCGGTGGCGGGAACTGTGATCGCAGTGTCGGTAAATCAGATTTCGGAGGCGGTATTGCCATCCGGAGAGAACATCGCCCTGTCGCTCAACAAGAATAATGGAACGGTGTTGGCCTTGGGAAACATTACGGGCACCCCAGTCTCCAGCACCCTGTTTTCCGGACTTGCGTTTGCCGTTGCCCAAGGTGACTTTCTGGCTATTCAAATCGTAACCACATCATTCGTCACACCACCTCAAAACTCAAGGTGGACCGCTCAAATCTACATCCAAAAGACATGAGTGAATACGAACCGAAAGTTCTGGTGGGGTATTGCGTCGTTGCACTCTGCTGCCTTCTTGCTCTTGTTACTCACGAGCCATTGGCTGCGCCCACGACCAACATTATCGGTCCCGGAATTCCGAGGTTACCAGTCGTCCGTCTCACGACTCCACCGTCTGGCGGAGTCACGCTCAAGTGGGACAAGGGAGAGCCTCCCGAAACCACTGTCACCAACCTCACCACCCGGGCGGCTATCTACGCTGGCGTTGCAGACGCAGTGATGTTCAGTGGTCTGGTTCTGGGCAGCACCAACCGGTTTCAGGCGTTCAACACTTCGGGATTCACTCCGACGCTCACGACGCTGGCCACCACTCAGGACCTGCGCTGCACGATCAAACTCTACACGTATCTGGTGACCGTGCCAGTGAAGTCGAATCAACTGACCGTCGTGATGACCAGCACCAATCTGGTGACGTGGTATAACTACGCTTTTGTCACCCAGCCTGCCCCGTTCTATTCGTTCCAGTGGACCAACGATGGGCAGACCCGGTTCTTCCGTTCGACGTCGCCCTAAGTATGGGTGAGTTGTCCAGACCGCCAGAGCTTGCGAGATCGCTCCTGAAGGTCACGCTTCCACTGCTGCTGCGGAGCGATGCTAGCGGGATTGGACAGCTTCTGGATGACAAACCCCTTGTGACGTGCCCCGTGAACTCCGACAGCCACAGCGTCAGCCAAGTCAGGCGATCTGCCGGTCTTGAGCTTCATCTCGTCCTTGGGCTCAACTTCAATGCGATTCCCGGAGACCATCTTCCACTCACGCTGGCTGAACTCGGTGCAGACATCCTCACGCATTCCCCGGAACTGGCCACTCTCGACCACCATGCGGACGGAGAACCACATCTCGGTAATGCGCTTCGAGTAGTATTCAACACAGGGCTTCTGGATTTCCCGGGATACCATGAGGTCCGACGGCTTGCCGCCGCAGTCGATGGTGTTCACCGAGATCATGTTGTTCCGGGCGAACGCGCTGACCAGTGAGGTCCGCATACCGGCATCGAAATAAAAGTGGTCGTGCGGTATCCCCCGGGCCTGAAGGTTGTCCCTCACGAAAGTAACGATCTGATCTTCGGCGGGCTCGGAGTCCTTCTCGGCGGTGATGGGCACGTTGACCACGTCGATCAGCGCAAGGATGTGCTTGGCGTTATTCGGATTGGCCTGCTGCCGGACCAGCGCCTGCATCTCGACATTGTTCAGCGGCATCAGCCCCTCCTCGGTCTCAGCTCCGAACCAGAGCTCACCGAAGATACATCGGTCTCCACCCACTCCACGGTAGGCGGCATCGAGGAAGGCAATTTTCGTAATACGAGAATCCCGCCAGTTCGGAACTCCGAACGCACCGAACTTGGTGCAAGCCTGCTTGGTGAGCACCCGACGGCTGCCCTGACCCCGAGGCATCCGGGCCTCGTTCATCATCGTGTAATGCCAGTCGTCCACTCCCCAGATTTGGGCGTCATCGACCATCTGCTGACGGGTGATCAGGAACGGGAACGGAGTCGGAATTCCGGGGTCCGCCTTCAGGTTGGGTGAATCACTGCCCGGGAGCTGGAGGCAGATACCGTCCGGGAAGCGCGTAGGCCACGTCTTGGTGCCCGGGGTCTGGTCAATCCCTCCCTCCCAGCCTCCGATGCTCTGGGCAGGCTCGCAGAGCACGCCATGAGCGTTCGTAGTTTCGTTGGGGTTGCCGAGTCCGACCAGTTTGAAGTCGTCGCACTTGCTCAGGTTGGCTGAGGCGTCGAGGAACGCCCGGGGCATCAGGTTGCACTCGTCCGCAATCATACGGACTCGCTTGTTGTGAATACCGATCATTGAACCGAGCCCGACATACTGGTTACCCTTCTTGCAGGCGACACCCATGATGCCGTTCTTGAAGTCTCGCCCTTCTGTGAACTCGTTCCGGGCATCTGCCACAAGGCGCTGACGGCCTTCGATCAGGTGACCCGGAATCCACGGGAACTCACGTTTGATGAGCTTGTGGTATTTCTTGATCATCCCCCAGATGCGGATTTCCAAGCTGTCCCGGTCCGTCGAGGTCACGAGCCCTGTGGTGCATTCGGAGTGGGCATACCAGTCGGTGAGCACGTTGCACCCGAAGCTGTCGGACTTCCCGGACGCAGCGCAGCCCATGACGCCGATGTATTTGTAGGCCAGATAGACCTCAAGGCACTTGTCGGCCCAGTGGTTCTTGAACGCGCCCGACTCCCAGATGCGGCCCGGCCATGCGATCTCCTGAAACCTGCGGAAGTGGTAATACAGCCCGTTGCCAGCCACCTCACCGTTGGCCTTGGTCCACTGGCCACCCCGGGAGATCATCTCCTTCTCGATCAAAAGCGGGGAGGAGTTGCGACTCCAGATCAGATTGTATTGTCGGAATTCCGAGGATGACTTCTTGACTTCGGTTTGGGTGAGCATGGTTTTGCTTGAATCCACTGTGGCTTTAACGGAATGTCGAGTCAAAGAGTATGTCGCTAGGCCCAGTCATTATTACCGACGGAAGCATAGATTTTTCCGGAGGAGTAAACTCGGTATGTGTCCCCACTCTCCAGTCGGACCGAAACCCCAATGGCCTTGCCCGCAACCAGCTCGCATGGCTGGACAACGCCGGAGTTCGAGATGGCGGCATTCTGCCCCGGTCTGGCTACAAGTATCTCCAGACAGTCAGCACCGGGACAACGCTCTTCCAAGGCAAGTTCCTCTACGCCCCGCTGGACGCCAATCCCTACCACATCTACTCGATCGGTGGGCGCATCTACAAAGTCGAGGAGGGAGCTGCCGTTCAGGACCTGTCCACGATCTTCGGACTTACGAACCCACCGGACCAGCCCATTGCCTTCTTCGTCCAAGCTGAGCAGTTCCTGCTGATTCAAGCTGGTGACAATGTCACGCTGCCACTGATCTGGGATGGGACCATACTTCGTCGCAGCAAAGGCATTACCAACACGGCGGTCGCTCCCGGAACTCCGGGGGTCAATGAGATTCCCGCTGGAACGGCGATGGACTACTTCATGGGTCGCATCTGGTATGCCCAAGGCCGGGTGGCCAACGCTGGCGACATCGTCGGAGGTCCGTCTGGAACTCTGGCCTACGATTTTCGGGATTCTGTGCTCAACGTAACCGAGTGTCCCCTTGTGCTCGGCGGCGACGGGTTCAGTGTCCCGGCCCAAGACGGAGTCATCAGAGGAATCGCACACAGCGCCAACATTGATGCTGCGCTTGGTCAGGGGCGGTTGTTCATGGGGACGCGCAAAGGAATCTATGCGCTCAACGTGCCAGTTACTCGAAACGACTGGATTGCCACGACCAAGAACACCTCCCCTCTTGTTACCATCGTCCAGTTGAACAACGGCTGGGTCAACGACCGGGGCATCACCACAGTCAACGGTGACTTGTTCTACCAGTCGCTCGAACCCGCCATCCGTTCCCTCAACCAATCCATTCGCTACTTCGGCCAGTGGGGCAACAAACAGATCAGCAACAATGAACAGCGCATCCTACAATATAACGACCGGGCACTCCTCAAGCATTGCAGCGGAATCTATTTTGATAGTCGTATGTATCAGACGGCACTCCCGGTTCAGGCAGACCGGGGAGTGGTCCACAAAGCTATCATCCCGATGGACTTCATTCCTATCAGCAGCTTCGATCGGGAGTCTCAGCCCAACTGGGAGGGGATGCAGGAGGGGCTGGATATTCTCCAGATGACGGCTGGTGACTTCGGTGGCCGGGAGCGGGGATTCGCCACAGTCGTCTCCCGACGTCGGAGTTCCGACATCGAGCTGTGGGAGATGACCAACTTCGAGAAGGATGACATCGCCCCCGACCCGGATAATGCGAACGTGCTGCGGGAGAACCGGGTGACGTGGGTCATCGAGTTCCCGGCGTTCACATGGGGAGACGAGACCTCCCTGAAGAAGCTGGTGGGCGCTGAGCTCTGGGTGGACCGCCTGTTCGGCACGGTCCAGTTCAGCATGGAGTATCGACCTGACAGTCAGGCTTGCTGGATTCTGTGGCACATCTGGAAGAAGTGCTCGACTCGGAATTCCGAGGAAGGAGTCAACGCTCCCGTCGGATACCCGCTCGTTCCCTGTCTGGAGTCCTACGTGGCCAACATGAGCCTGCCATACCCTGACCCGTCCAAGTGTGCTAATGTCATGGGTCGTCCGGCCAACGTGGCGTATCAGATTCAACCCCGGCTGGTCGTTAAGGGGTTCTGCCGCGTCCGTGGAATCTATCTGCACGCTGAGATGGTCGGTCGCAAGCTGTATGACAAACTGACGTGCTAATGAGTTTCCCGTGTAACATCCCGTGCATCGTCTGTCCGCCATCAATCGGTGGCGGCATCGGCCCGGTTGACCCGGCGAACCCGTTCGTCAACCTGTCGTCTGAGGACCCGGACCACGACGACTTCATCGGTCGCCGGTATCGCCCTCCAGACTACCCTCCGCTGGGCTCGACGTGGTATGCCATCGGTTGCATTGGGTGGTGCTTGTCGGACGTCTCTCAGGAGGACGCCGACCTGTGCGCTGCCAACCAGCAGGTGCTCTGCACCGACCCGCTCTGGCCTCAGCCCTGCGGGACTTGCCAGCCGACTCCCGAGGACCCGTTCCCGCTGGAGCCAAGGCCGGTGTTCTTCAGCACGTCTCAGGTCTGCGCGTTCGCCTGTCCGGATGGCACGTTCTTCAACTTCGTGACCGCACCCGGCCTATTCAACTCACTGTTCAATCAGGCCACGGCGGACATCATGGCCTACACCTACGCCTGCAATAAGGCGGTGGCCAATCACATGTGCCTTGGCGAACTCAGCCCGCCCCGGACGTGCGCTGGCTCTCCATACAACGGAGCGATCTCCGCATCTACGGCCAACACGCCAGTAACCTTTGACGACCTGACGGCGCTGCCCGACGGACTGTTGCTGGTTCAAGACCCGACCACTGCGTTCATTCAGGGAACTCCGACCACGCCCGGTGACTACGTGTTCACGCTCGGGGCGACGGACGCCATCGGCGGTGTCATCGAGAAGATATTCGAGCTGTCGGTGTTCGGAATTACGAACACCAGCCCGCTGGCAAATGCCAATGTGGGGTCGCCTTACAGCGAGGTTCTTGTGGCCGACGGGACGGTGAGTGGTGCAATTACTTGGGCCATAGCATCCGGAGTGCTGCCTGCTGGACTGACACTCAATTCGTCAACCGGCGAAATAAGTGGAACGCCAACGACTACCGAGACTCAGAGCTTCACGGTCGCCGTCACCAACGGTGGGCGCACCTGCTTCAAGCAGTTTTCCATTGAGTCGGTCAACACGGGCTGCCCGGACTGGAGTCAGCTTACGTGGACCACTCCGGGAATCGTGACCACTGGAGCTGCCAGCATCTCTTTTCTCCCCACTAACACTGCAAGTGATTCGTTCATCATTACGATGGCCTGCGCCAATGCCCCGGGGCAGTTTTGCAGTCTTAACTGGCCGGGAGTTAAGCCAACGATTGCCTACAAAGGTCCGGGCTGTAACTGCATCCTGCATGTGGAAATCACCGGAGCTGCCACGTTGGGATTTCCGGCCTCTGGAGCGGGATGGCTGGTCCAGACTCCGGGATTCTTCGGGGACATCCTGAATGACATCAGCGTAGCTCACGGCTATGGGGTGTTCGATATTCCATTCTCGATGCCGGACACCTTGGGGGCTACGATCAACTACGAGGTGTTAATTCTTGGTTCGATGCAAAACGGATTTAACACCGGAGCCCTGACTGTGACGGGTCAGTTCCTGAACGCACCATAATATGCAACGCCTACGCTTATACGACTGCCGAACCTCCCGGCTTCCAAACACGGTGGGGCTCTGCACGGACAACATCCCGGACATCGCCGACTACGTGAACAGCGCCCAGCGCCGACTCTTGCTGTGCAAGGAGGCTGGCGACGAAAGCTGGTGGGGAACATGGGCGGAGATCGCATTCAACGTGTCCCGGGCTTCGCCCTACATCACGCTCCCTCGTGAGGTCGCCCGGCTGGAGGCCATCAACGTGTGCTCCCATCCGGTTCAAATCCAGAACCAGTTCTTCGAGTATTTGAACTTCGGAAACGGGAGGATGCCCAAGCTCAACCGCCAGTGCAATCAGGGCCTGCTCATGGGGCTGACCCGCAACAATGCGGTCACGTTCCGGGAGATGACCGACGCTCCGCAGTATCTCGTGGCCTACGCCACTGACTCCCGGGACTACAACAAGCGGGTGATGTTCAGTGGTGATGATGCCGACCATGTGACCATCGTCACGACCGACCAGCGCTATCAGGTGCAGGGTCAGTTCGTGAACCTTGAGGCCACTCCGGCGATGACGCCGCAGACGTTCTCCCGGCTGACGGGAATCCAGAAGGATTTCACCGAGGGCATCGTCCGCATCTACCAGCACGACCCGGCGACCGGTGAGGAGATTCTCCTGCTGACGATGCAGCCGAGCGAGCAGACGGCATCGTATCGCCGGTATTACATCAACCAGCTTCCCCGGGGCTGCTGCCCGAACCCGAACAGCACGGACGAGACTCAGGTTCAGGTTACGGCCATCGCCAAGCTGGAGATCATTCCAGTGCGGGCCGACACGGACTACTGCCTGTTGCAGAACATCGAGGCCATCATCGAAGAGTGTCAGGCGATTCGGTATTCCCAGATGGACTCACCGACGGCCAAGCAGATGTCCCGGGAGCGTCACCAGATGGCGGTCACTCTGCTCAACGGGGAGCTGTCACATTACGTCGGGGCAAAAGACGTTGCGGTGGGCGTGTTCCCTTTCGGGAGTGCGAAGCTGCGACGACAAAAGATTGGATGGTTGATCTGATATGGCACAACTGATGATTCCAAAGCCGGGGCAGTATAACAACGTGCCGTTCGGCAACGCTGCCGCCAACACCAACGAGTTCATGACGGGCCAGTCGGTCATGCCCTACAACATGAACCTGCCCGGCTACGCCAACATGGTGGGCCAGCGCAGTGAGAACACGCTGGACATGCTGAAGGGTCAGATTCCCGACGACGTCATCAGCCAGATTTCGCAGCAGGCAGCCGAGCGTGGAATTGCGGGAGGAGTGCCGCAGAGCCCCAACGCCAATGCAGCCTACTTGAGAGCGCTGGGGCTCACCTCCCTCGACCTCATGGGTCAGGGGTCACAGCAGCTCAGCCAGTCGATCGCTGATACTCCGGTTCCCGAGCTCTTCAATCCGGCCAGCCTGTGGGCGCCTGATTACCAGCAGCAGACGGCTTACAATTACGCCAACGCCACGAAGATGCAGGCCGACCTTCAGCAGAAGAACAAGGCAGCGTCCGACGCTTGGAACAAACAGAAGAACGGAACCACTTACTCGAACTACTACGGGATTGGTGGAGGTTTCGCTCCAATGGGATACTGACCTATGCCACAGCTACGATCATTCACCTTCGGTCAAGCCCCGAGCCTTGTTGAAGCCTACAAGACTGGTTACGACATCAACCAGAATCAGCAGCAGATCGAGCAGCGTGACCGCATCGCCAAGGACCAGCTCGCCAATCAATACGCCATCGCTGAGATGGAGGCTGCCACCAAGCGTCAGGCGTTGCAGCAGCAGGCGCTGATGCAGGCTCAGGAGCTGGAGGTCCAGAAGTCTCTGAAGCAGCAGGCGCTGGGATTGCAGGCTCAGGAGCTCCAGCAGAAAACCGCTTTCGAGAACCAGCAGATGGACCTGACCGGTCGCCACTACGACACGGAGGCCAAGCGGGTTCAGTCGGTCACCGACACTGCGGCTCAAGCGTATGAGGCCAAGCAGCGCCAGCGAATGATGGTTGAGGACTTAATGAAGCAGCCGGGCATGACTCCGGAAAAGGCAGTCGATCAGGCGTCCGCAATCTGGGGAGCTCAGGCTGGAAGTGACATTCGCAAGATTTCGCCACGAGCCACGGCTCAGGAGGCTCAAGACGCACTGGGCCGACCTGTGGCCATGCCGCTTCTGGATGAGAATGGCAACCCGACGGGCGAGACCATTTACAAGTCCAGCCGGAATCAATACTCCAGAGTTCCAAAGAGCACCGCCACAGATACCGAGGCCAGCTTCGTCCCCGGAAGTCAGGGCGAGCTCATGAGGTTCAACAAGAAATACTTCCCGAACCCGGCGCTGGGTGATGTGAAGGACCTCAAGAAAGAGCGGGACACGTTGAAGAAGCAACTGGAAGGTGACGACTTCGATCTGGAGAAACGCATGTGGACTCGGTCCAACGCAGGCGAAAAGCTCGAACCCAGCCAGATGGTATTTGCCAAGAAATACGCCGACTCGCTGGCTGAACTCCAGAAGATGAACGCGGCGATCGCCTCGGCGAAGCAGGGGATTCGTGAGTCTGCCCAGAAGGCATTCAAGCCACCGGGCCTTGACACGGGAGCATCTACGAACAAAGCTCCTACTCGGATTAAATACAACCCTGCGACTCGCAGCTTTAACTGATGCCTATTGAGGTCGAACTTCCGGATGGAACAATCGCTGAGTTCCCGGACGGCACAGACCATGAGACAATGGCTGGTGCGCTCGACCAGCACTACTCCCAGCAGTTCAACTCGGATTTCCGAGGTCCTGAAGCCGGTCAGATTCCCGACATGCAGGCCACGACCCGTGGCGGTCCGAAGGCTTACATCCCTGACGGAGGTGAAGGAATCTTCGACGAGTTTACCAGCGATTTAGGTGACGCATTCCACCTTGCCGGTAAGACCTCAAAGGCGGCTCTCGGAGACGTTGGCTCTTTCGCCAGTCGATTCCAGCGACCGGAAGGTCAGAAGGTTGGTTTGCTTCCCAGCCTTGGCGCAATCAAAACTGCCTACGAGAAGAACACTCCATACGCCGACGAGGCTGGTGGCAACCTCTACTCGACTTTCACCGAGCCGCTGGAGAACCAGCTTCCCATCGAGAATGCGATGAATCAGGCAGCCACTGAGGGCTCTGAGGGCGCAGTGGGCGCTGCCACGCTGGGGCATTTTGCTCTGAGTGCGGCTGAGACTGCACCACTGCTGGCCGTTGGCGCATTGCCCGGATGGGCTGCCAAGCTGGTGAGCCTTGGGTTCACGGCGGACATGATCTACCACGCGCCTCAGTTGTTCCAAGAATACGCCGACGAGATCAACAAGCCGGAAGAGGAGCAGGACAAGGCCAAGATCGCCAAGCTCCGCAGTGGAATCGCCGCCACATTCACCTTCGCTCCAATGGCCGGTAAGCACGGCATGGAGGGGGTTACCGACAAGTTATCCACAGCGTTCGACAACGCTAATCGTTTTGCCCCCGGCCCAAAGACCGGTGGACCTCGGGCATCCGACCGTGGGCCTTTGCCTACGCTCCAGATGCCCATGCAGATTGCTCCTCAGCCCGACAAATATCAGATTCGTCGAGACCCTGAGACTCAGATGTGGCAGGTGATTGATGAAAACGGCAACCCGGTTCATGAGGCCCACGACAGGTCTGTCATTGAGAAGGCTCGTGACCAATACAATGCCGCAGATAAAGGAGGTGAGGAAAATGCCAGCGAAGTCCCCGAAGCAGCAGAGGTTCATGGCGATGTGCGCCCATCAGAACAGCAAGGGCAACATGAAGGTGTGCCCGTCGAAGAAGGTGGCGAAGGAATTCAGCAAGAAGCCGAAAGGCGGGTATTAAGCCCGGACGAGCATCAACAGCTCCGAGAGCTGAAAGAAAAGTGGCACAAGGGAGACGAGTTCACAGCGGAGGAACTGGACACACTCGAATCCCTTGATGCCCGCAATTCGGCTGTGATGGAAGCGCCCGCTGATGCGACCGGAGAGGACAGGGGCAGGATTGCCACAGCGGATTTCGCCCCCGGTGAGACGGGAAAGATTCTGCGTGACGTCATCAAGCGTGAGGGATTGGAAGGAAAGGTTGATGTGGTCCTTGGAGACACCAACCAACCGGGTGACCCGTTCTATGGCCGAGTGGCCCAGTTCAACACTGACACCGGAAGGATTGAGATTGGTGAGAGGGCACTGCAACGTGAGCTTGAGTCAGCGCCTCCTGAGCTTAGGACGGAGCTGGCTCACCGCATCCTGAACGAGGAGCACATCCATTCGCACACCACTCCAGAGGAGGCTGAGGCGTTCGGGGCGAACCTGTCACCGGCTGAGCGCCAGATCGCCCATCGCATTTACCTTGGTAAAAAGGGCAGTGGAATCCGTCAGGTTCTGGGCGACCAGCTAAGCAATCGCCAGCTCGGGTGGGAAGTTATCCGCCGCCGCGTGCAGCGCCTTAATCGTCTGACGCCTACCGAGATGCTCAACGTAGCATTGCGGGAGCGCTGGACGCTGGAGTCGCTCGACATGCTGGACCGCATAGTTGTTAAGTCCCGCAAGTTCTTGGACAAGGATGTTAGCAAGGAACAGGAGCGCATCTTCAACAAGGTCACCCAGCGACTGGACATGGTCCGTGAGGCGATCAAGACCTCGGGAGCTGGCGGTCCAGCCGTAATGTCCAAGGCCACCGAGAAGCGCATCGAGAAGCTGCGGAAGGAACGGCTGGCCCAGATTCGGGATTCCGAGAGGCACGATCTGCCCGACGAGAAGATCGACGCCCGCATTGCCCAGCTCAATCGCAAGACCGAGTTGCTGACTGACGCCGAGCTCTACGAGCTGCGTGACCTGCGGCTGGAGCGTGATCGTCGCTACCGGGAGTTTCCGGGGGCGATGAGCCGAAAGGACTCAAGAGGCATCAAGAATTGGATAAAAGAATCTGAATCTGAAGATTACTCGCTTGGGAAGTGGTCTGGATTGGGGCAATTCAAATCGGAGATGGATGCTCACAACGCACTAAGTAAGATTACTCGTGGCGGGTCTGGTGATTTTGAGTCGGCGGTTTTCTTCAACGAATCCAAAGACAGGTTCGAGCCATTTTACCGTGTTCTAAGACCAGATGAGCAATCCTTCCCCGCCGCCATGTCCAAGGTCGAGAGCGTCGATGATTTCGTCGATAAGTTGCCCAAGGAAAAGCTAAGCACTTACGACGCTGTGGAGGCTGGTTTCAAGGCCAAGACCGTCGATGATCTGGAGGCCCTGCGTAAGGCCAAGGCGGACATCAAGGTCAAGATGACCGAAGCTCGGAAATCCGGGAACATGGACGCTGCGTTCAAGCTGGGTAGCGACAACCAGATGATTCGTGAGGCCATCGAGACGGCCACGGATACCGGAAGCAACAGCGTCCAGAAGCGCCGACCTAACGAGCCGCACTACGGCGAGCAGCCCTCACTGGGATGGTCTCGGAATCCCGAGGTTGCCGACTGGCTGCGTAAGAACGGCGACGAGGTTGGCGTCAAGCTGCCGGATGAGAGCCCGGCTGCGATGTCTAAGGCATACGTGCTCACTCCAGAAGGAAAACTGGATAAGGCAGAAGAAGGCCATGCGGAATACGCCGAGCGATTGCTCGACAAGCTGAACAACGGCAGGCCGACCGCCCAAAGCCATTACAACTTCATGGCCGATAAAGGCTACCACCGAGTAGTTGTGGATGATAACTCCATAACTGTTACAGAGCTTGCCGGAAAGAGAGTCGGAGCCAGTCAACTCAAGAACCTCAAGGACACAGCCATCGAGAAGGGCAAGGAGCTTTGGGTTGAGGATTACAGCACTGGAAAGTCGAGACTGATTTACCGACCCGAAGGTGAATCTCCAGCCGCCATGTCCAAGAAGAAGGCCAAGGAGCTGGAGGACCTGCGGAAATACCAAGAGGCGATGCTCCAGCGCCCGGTGACTCGGCGCACGACTGGACTGGGCGAAGCGGTTGCTCCCGAGGAGCGCGTGTCTGCCGAGCAGTCTGGAGCGCTGCCACGGATTAGCGCCGCCGACATCGACACCAAGGCCGACCAGATGATGGCCGGTGAGATCACGCCACGGAAGCAGACGACCCAGAAGATGGACGAGAAGGTCTATCAGCGCTGGAAGAACCGGGCTGTGAAGTTGATGGGTGACCGGGACTTCGAGTTTTACAGCAAGCTCAGTGAGGCGAACAAAGACCGCCAGATGCGGGCTCAGTTTTCCGAGGCCAAGAACATCCGGGGCAGCTACGACCGACCTCAGTTCCAAGAGTTCGAGAAGTGGGTCAACCGCAACGTCGGTCACGTTGAGCCCCATCAGCTCCGGAATATGTGGGAGGACTCGGTCTGGTCTCACCTCCTGAAGGCAACGCCGGAGCGCCTGCAAGAATGGCGCAAGGCACTTGGTCTGGAGATCAAATATGGAAAGGGATTCGTCGCACCAGAGCGTGGGCCGGAACAGTTCCAACTTGAACCCGAAGGCAACAAGATCGTTGCCAAGCAGAACCGGGCGCAACTGGAGGCGGGCGAGCGATACCGGAACAAACTTATCACGGCGATTGCCGAGAAGCTCATTGGGGAATCCGTCAAGGAGCGAGCCGACCTGAACCGGACCGAGGTCAGCAACGACGACATAGACTTCACCGCCACGAAGTCCAAGCACGGGCCATACGTTGAGCTCAGCCTCGACGACATTTCCAACGAGCATGTCCTCAACGGCATCCTGCGTGATCAGGCACGCGCCAGCAGCAAAGACCCCAAATCCCACTCCCGCCGTCTGGTGGCTGTGGTGGACCGCAAGACCGGCGAGGTTGAGCTCCTGTCCACCTACAACGATTTTGGCACTCAGAGGGTCACAGACCCTGCCGGGGCACGTTTGCCGGGCAAACCCTCCCGGACGCTGGACAAGGCGTTCCTGAAGCAATACAGGCCCATTAGCAGCCTCCTGCTGAAAGACCCGGTCAAGGGATTCCGCCAGAACTTTGAGTCGGTGGCTGACTTCAACGACAAGATCGGAAAGGAAGCGCACGAACGGGCGGCGGTTGGAGAGTTCCACGGCGAAGGTCCAGCCGACTTCACGGCTGAGGGCACGCCCGGACTTCAGGGTGAGGGCGGCATGTTCCAAGGGCCGCACCGGACCACCATGCGCCGGGGCTCTATGGAGTCAGCCGGACGCCTGACCCGCCCCGAGGCCGAGGGAGTCATCAGCCATGTCCTGAGTGAAGTCGGAGAGCTGGACTCTCCCAACGACGTCAAGGTTGCCCTGCTGGGGTTGCTGGACAAGTCCGCCCGAGGCCGGATGCGAGCCACGGACTACATCGCCCAGAGCGGCTACCGGAAGATGATCAACGCGCTTCAGCGTGAGTTCCCGGACCTGACCCGTGAAGAGGTCTTGGACAAGATGGCTGACAGAATTTATGAAAACAACCGCTCGTCGGAAACGCTGGACGAATATGCACGCAAAACGGTGGCGCAATTCAAAGGGAGCGATCTTGGAAATGCTGTTCAACAAGCGAATGCACCACAAGCTGGCCAAGAACTGACCATGCCCATCAACCGGGTGCCACCGACAATGGTGCGCCCGGAGCAGTTGCCGCCCGGAACTCCACCAGTCGAACGCCAGCCGTCGCCGTCCGGACAGCTTGGCTCTGAGACTCCCGTTCGTGAGCAGTTGCCGACCGAGGTGACCACGGCGCAGCGTGAGGCCCAGACCGTCGAGCATCAGGCTCGGGTTGACGTCGAGCAGATCAGGGCTCGGACACTTCGGAAATACGGAGTGGAGATGACTCCCGGACAGGCAGGCTCGGTGTTCGAGGGCAGGACCGGAAGGAAAGTTCCCGCCGATCAACCCCGGGTTTCCGAGGTTCAAGACAACCTTCAGGAGGAGGCGGCTCACCGTGCTGGCAAAGAATATCAGGTCGGTCAGGACTGGGCTGCTGCGCTTGGTGAGCGTGAGATCATTGGCCGAATCAACAAGCGTGATGTCCGGGTAATCCGTGACCGTGTTCTTCGTGAGCAGGGCATCCTGCTGAGCCCTAAAGAAGCTCGTGGGATTCTGGAGGCCAAGAAGGGATTTCGTCAGCCGATGGAGATGACCAATCGTGCCATCTTCAAACGTGCCGAGCGTGACATCAACGCCCCACTCAAGACCGAGTCCCCCGCCGCCATGAGTCGTGCCCGTGAGGGCGTTGACCCGGACACCAAGAATCCGATTCCCCGGTTCGTGCCGAACATCAACACAGCACTGACTCGCAAGGTTGGCATTGAGCGCATCCCCGGACTTCGCCTGCTGTGGGGCGACCGGGCCAAGGTCAAGGACAGTGCGGATTTGGCGATGGTGGCTCACGGCATCAAGCGGGCGATTGGAAACTCTCAGGCTGCCATCACTGGTAGCCGACTGGCGGCTCTGACCAAGCTGGCCGGAAATCCGTTCGAGCAGGATGCCACTGGGAAGATCACCAACGTCAACAAGCTGGAAGGTCAGAGCGCCTACCCATCAGACCTGTTCGAGGATTGGCAGAAGCAGGTGGTAATCCCTGAGAAGATGGAAGCGTCAGGCAAGTTCAACGACACGGAAATCGCTGAATACACCGAGCGAAATCCTCAGAAGATAAAGCTCAACGATGCTCAGGACGCGCTGTTCCGGGAATACCTGAGCTACATCGAGGACGGTAACAAATACCTTCAGGAGAAGAACGCCAAGCTGGAGGACTACGGCGGTGAGAGCAAGGAGACGCGCCGAGATCAGGGGTCGCTCTACGGCATCGGACACGGTCTGGAGGTTTACACGATGCCACGTCTGGCATTGCACAAGCGGGGGCTTGGACCGATCGAGGCCGAGTATCAGAAGCGGATTGGTGGTTCTTACCAGATCGAGAAGGACCGACTGTATTCCAGTGAGGAAATCGGAGCTGGAGAAGTGGTTTACGAGCCGGACATGAACAAGCGATTGACGACGTTCGTCCAGCGCGTTTACAAGGCGGTGGCTGACTCCGATCTGGCCAGCGACCCGGCGCTGAGGGGCGAGACTGCCGAGCAGAGAATTCCGAAGTTGTCCAAGGAGTATGAGCGGGAGATGCGATTGCCCGCCAGCTCCGGGAGACACATGAGCCAGCAGGACATCATCGACATGGGCTATCGTCCCCGTCTGGGACGTGAAGGTCAGGTCGGTGGTCACCCGGCGTTTCAGGATAAGATTTACCCCATCGACGTTGCCAACCGGCTGAACAAGCGGTTCGGGAATGAGGCCCACCCGTATATCACGAGGGCGATTGAGGCCAACATCGCAATGAAGGGCCTGATGCTGACGGGTGACCTTGCCCAGTATTTTCAGCAGGGTTCACTGCTGGCGGCTCGCCATCCCAAGATTTTCGCCGATGCGACTTGGAAGTCGTTGCAGTCCCTGAAAGACCCCAACGTCACCGGGAACTACCTGAACAACCCGGAGAATTTCAAGGCTGCCACGGAGTTCGTTCAGGCCGGTGGGTCGCTGGGTCACTTGCAGGATTTCATGTCGGGGGCCAAGCCCGGCGAAGCGCTGACAAAGATTCCAGTGATGAGCGAAGTGATCACCCGAAGCGGTCGTGCGTTCGGCACGTTCCAAGACATCGCCAAGATTGAGGTCTGGAAGGCGCTGAAGGATTCCACACCCAAAGAGCAGTGGCCTGACATGATCGAGGCCATTGAGGACTTGGGGCTTTCCGGGAAGATGGAGGCGTCAGGCATGAGCCACAAGCGGGCCATCGCCGAGAGGTTGCTATTCTTGGCTTCGTCTTACTACCGGGGTGCGTTCAACGTGGTGGCCCGTGCGGCTATGGAGGGAGGAAAGGCTGGCACTAAATCTCGTCGAGACCTGTTCCAATACATGGCGGCGATGACGGCGATGATGACCACTGCGTATATCGCCTCGGGCATGAGCAAGAACGAGATCAAGAAGCGCCTGACCCCGGGCCAGAAGAACCAGAAGTTTTTGAAGTATCCGGTGAATATCGGCGGCGAGACCCTTGAGATTGGGCCGGGCGGTATCGTCCTGAGCTTGTTAAATCTGACCGCTGACATGGGAAAGACTGCGGTCACAGACCCAAAGAATTTACTCAGCCCTCCGTGGATGTGGCTCAAGCAGCGCCTCGGTCCGATTCCGTCACTGGGAGAGAAGCTCTACACCGGTAAGGATGTGTTCGACAGAAGCATTAACCCATTTCAGGCAGCCGCACAGTCGGTTACTCCCATTCCGATTCAGAAGGGAATCTCTGCGGCCCAGAGTTCCAAGAAGGGTGCTGCCATCGTGTCAGCCGGAGCGTCGTTCATCGGCCTTGATTCCAACAAATACAAGGCGACCAGCGAAATCCACGATCTGGCACAGGACTTTGCCCGGAGTTCCGGGATGAAGAAGGAGTCTGGGTTTGATGAAGTGGCCAACGAGCACCCGAGCTACTCGAAGCTGCGTGGTGCTGTTGGCGCTGAGAGGCAGGGTGCGTTCAACGACATCCTGAAGGAGATGGAAAAGACCCGGACGCGGCCCGACATCCGTAAGGCGATGAAGCACTGGAGTCAGTCCCCGTTCACCGGCAACAAGAGGCTGGAGTCCGCATTCCGGGGTAGTCTCAACGATTACGAGGAGAAGGTTTACCTTGAGGCTCAGGACGAGCGGGACAAGGTCTATGGCTCGTTCTTGGACATGCTGAGTAAGGCGCCTTAGCCGATCTTCGGCGGTTCGTTGCCGCAGATTTCCGACTTGAGTGCTGTCACTTTGCACAGTGCTTTGCTGGTCAACTGCCAGATGCTGGTCATGCTGGCTGGTGTGACGCTCTTAGAGTTGACCATTGCGTCGGCGTGAAACAGGGCCAGATTGAGCTGGTCCCGGCACTCACGCATTCGTTCGGTTGCTTGTTCTTGGTTCATAGGTTTAACGGTTATACCACAGTATGTGAGTGCATCCCTCCGGTGGTTTGAACCTCGGAGTTCCGACGTCTGATGGATAGACCCACTCGAAATGGTCCTGCTTCCAGAAGTGGGTTTCAGTTGCGTAGTTGCCCATGCCGTCGTAGTCGATGAACGACCCGTTCATCACGGAATCAATCCACTCCTGCAATGGAATCAGGTCTCCAGCTTCAGGCTCGATTGGTGTTAGCGTCATAGTTTCTCAATGATTATGTGGGCGCCTTCTTCTCCCGGTTTTACCAGCTTGGCGTAAACGTGGAGCTCAGGAATCCATTCCCAAGAATCGTCGTGAGGCAGTGACGACGCAGTCAAGGAGCGTGCTTGCGGCTCCGTCAATGTCTCGGCGTCTCCTATCCGAGTAAGACAGAACAACTGTGACTCGAAACTGGCTGTGCAGTTTGCCATCCACTTTTTTGCTTTCCCCTGTGATACCACCATCGGTTGTTTTGTTACCCGGTGAATGGCTGCTTTCTTTAACGTCTTGAACGCTGGCACTGGTCCTTGGTTTTTCACGGCGAGCACGATCTTCATTTGCCATCGCCTCCCGCAGGCGTCTTTGAGCATGGCTGCTGAACTGTTCTAGTTTCATGTGTGGTCTCCACTGGTTTGCTGAGTTGTTTCAGGAGTTCGTCGCACCTCCACAGGTGGGAAATCTCCCGGCTAACTATGGACGGTTCGTGGTCATAGTCCTCGATGGTCTCTTGCATCAGAGTTCGAGTCATCATGATGTGCTCTACGATCTTGTGTTCTAGTTCTTGTGTCATGGTCATCCTGTCATGAATAGCGCACCGCATCGGTTGCATCCGTAGGCGGTGCAGTCATCCCACAGGTCGGTGCTGCCACATTGCTCGCACCTTCCAGTGAAGTGACCAGTTGGTTTGTTGTCGGGATTCTCTATCTGTCGGAGTCGCTGTCGTCCCGCCTCGTCCAGCTCCTCCCACTTGAACTCACTCATGGTCTCCTCCAGACGCATTGGTTTACCAAGTAATCCAGAGTGGCTGCGTCTCCGCCACTCCGGATAAAGTCCCGCATATCCTTGCACGGAAGCAAGAGCGTGGCATTTGGTATCGTCAGGTGCGATGCCAGCAGCTCTGCTCCGTCCGCTCCGGGGTTGAAGTGATTGCCACCTTCCCTCACGTAGTCCGGGTCGGTGTCGCACACGATCACCGCCCGCTTGCAGCCAGACCGCTTGACGAACTCGGCCACGCTGAGCACCGCACCGTTGGAGCTCGGACGTCCGACGGCATACTTGCCCAAGCTGATCACCGCTGCGGTGTTGGTTGGTCCTTCAGGCAGGAACACTGTTGGCTGAGTGTCGCACTGTGGAATGAACATTCCCTGATGGCTGCCAGTCACGGCGAACTTCGAGCCGTTGCTGGCCCTGAGTCTAATTCCTACGATGACTCCCTTGGGGTCTCGCATCGGGAATGCCCACGTCTGGTCGTCACGCTTGGCAGCTCCAAGCGTCTCCAGTGATTTGTAACTTACGCCAAGCGACTCAGCTATCTGGGACAGGTCTAGGTGAGTGGTTCGATATGCCCACCTCCGCATCATATCAAACAGGTTAGGCGCTGGCTTGACCACCTCGGGTTTCCGAGGTTCAGGAATGAGTGGTCCACCGTCGATGCGGTGCATGTAGCCGACACTGCCGTCGGTGAATACCTTCTGGCGCTCGCTGACAACTCGCATACAGATCGCCAGACTCCGGCCCAGCAGACACCAATCACTCTTCTGACAGATTGGGCACGGTCGCCGCTTGCTGACTCGGGTCATCTCGCTCATTTGGGCTTGGTGACTTGAGGATAGGACTCGCTCTCGTTCATCTTCAGAACTCCGAGCTTCGTGCCGGAGGCGAATGCGTTGAAGGCTTTGATCATGAGCGCCAGATAATACTGAGCCGCCATCTGACCCTTGGCCATTCGCATCTTGATGAACCGTTCCCGGATGTCGTTGCAGATGCTGCCCGGTTGGGTGCCGTGATAGACGGCCTCCAGAAACTCCTTGGGACGGTTGCCATGCCAGTGGGAGGCAATGATGATCAGGGTTGCCGGTGCGGAGTAGGGCGCAAGGTTCTGGGTCTTGGTTGACAGCGCCCGGACGAATCCGTAGGCATCCTGCAAGGCTTCGTTGTGGTTCTGGATGTAGTCGATCAGGTCGATGCGCGTGCTCTTCTTGGCGAAGCTGTGCTGCGTAATCAACCCGTCCTTGTAGGCCACTGCCAGCTTGGCGATGGCTGCCACCGAGCTGCCGTTGTTGACGTGAGCGGCGTCGGCCACCGTCCGCTTGAGACCGCAGTCGAGCACTTTGTAGAGTTCATCGTCGTCGGTCTCCATGAGGAGGAACGGCTGAGGCGCGTTGGCCTCGATGACTGCCCACATGCGGTGTTGTCCGTTGGCCAGTGCGCCCTTGATCAGGACGATGGCGTCAGCCGACAGGCGGAAGTTCCCCTCCTTCATGTCCCGGGCAAGGGTCTGGACATGGATGTCCCTCAGCGGGCGTTGCTCCCTCACCTGTGTCCCCAGCATCTCCTCCGCCTGCTTCGGGCTGATCTTCACTATGTTGATGGTCGCTTTCATTGGTTTCTTGTGCCTCATTGTTATTGAGCATTTCTTGTTGCATGACCTCTGGTGCTTTGTCGCCGAATATCTGGGTCATCATTTTCAGATACCAGCGCTTGGCCTCGGCCACGAATAACCGTTTGATCTCCTTGGGTTCAAACATCGGGTCGAGTATGAACGCCCTCCAAGTTTTCTGGTAAGACCTCGGAATGCCGAGGTTGTCTTGGCGGGGAATCTTGGCTACGAATCGGAACACGTCACGACCTCGATAGGTCGTTCGCTCGAACTTGTATTTCATTTCTTAACCTCCTTGGGCTTCAGCTCAGCGATGCGGTCGTTGACCTTCATGACGTAGTCCACCGTCGGCTGAGCCCACCGCTTCTCCTTGAGCTGGCCGATCAGCTTGGACGCCTGATCGAACGTCATGTCCTTGGTGTTGTATCCGTATTTGTTCAGGCTCTGGGCCTGCTTGATGGTGCAGAGCTTCTTGTCCATGCGGCGGAACATCTCCCCGATGACCTGACGGGCTTGATTGTAGGGCATCTTGTCCGGGTTGATTCCACGGGTCATCAGGAACTTCGACTGCTTCTCGCTCAACACCTTACCTGAATCCCAGCCCCTGACCTTGACCGGCTGAATATCGAAGAGGTCGAACGGGTTGACTTTCTTCGAGGTGAACCTGACCTTGGCCAACAGGCTGACTTTGCGTGCGATCTCCTCTCGCTTGCGCTGGAGGATGGCGTCCTGAATCTTCTGTTGTTCTTCATCCAGAGCAACATCCACACGGACTGCCGTCCCTGCCTTCTTGGCATTCTCGATGGTCTTTTGCAGGACCTCGTCGCTGACCTTGCCGCCAAGGATGTCAGCAGCCGACATCAGCTTGTGCCTTCCGGAGTTCCCGACGAAGTCCACGATGAGACAGGAGGGCTTCTTACTGGAGCTGATTGCCCCTCTGCGGGCCTCCTTGTCTGGCAGGCCATCCACGAGCCCATCCAGTGGTCTCGTGCCCCTACCGGCCATCTGAGCGTAAAGGGAACGGCTTTTAGTCGGCCTCCCCATGATGATGACCTCCACCCCGGGGTCGTCGAACCCCTCGGTAAGCACCCCGCAGTTGCAGATCACCTGAGTCTGGCCGGACTTGAACTGCTCCAGCATCTCCCGGCGCTTGTCCTTGTTGGTCTCCCCGCACACCCAGTCCGACATGTTTGGCTTGTGACGGTTGAATATCTCGGAAGCCTGCTCGGCTTGCTTGACGGAGCAGGTGAACAGAATGGCTCGCTTCTCCCCGATGATCTGGATGGCAGAGCCGGTCAGGCCCTGCATGTTCCGCTCGGCCTCCATCACCTTGGCAAGGTCAGCCCCATTGAGGTCGCCTGCCGTAGTTCGGATTTCCGAGAAGTCCAGACCGCCGACCATCACGAACTGCTGCTCAATCGGAACGAGCCAGCCGTCGTGGATTGCGTCGAGGATTTCGTAGTCGAAGGCGACCGAGTCGAACACCTGACCGAGCGCCTCTTCATCTGCCCGGTCAGGTGTCGCCGTGACGCCAAGAACTTTGAGGTTAGGATTCTGTCGGTAGTAGTCAATGACTCTTCGGTAGGAGTCCGCCGTAGCATGGTGACACTCGTCAATGATCAGAGTGTCGAAGTCGGTCGGCTTGAACCGGCCCATGCGGTGACGGTCACCCCACTTGGAGTTGAGGGTCTGGATGGTGGAGACCACGACTGGAGTTTCCCCGAACAGGGAGTTGTTCACATACCGTTCGGCCATCTCGATACCACATTCCACTTCCGCAAAGCGCTGTATCTTGTCTCGGGCTTGGTAGATCAGCTCTTCCCGGTGTGCAATAACCAGCGCCCGCCTCGGGAGGCGTCGCTTGATGACGTTCGCAAAGCACACGGTCTTGCCACAGCCAGTCGGGAGAACCAGTGCCGTTGATGGCACGGTCTCCCACTCGTGACAGATCGCATTCTCAGCGTTCGTCTGGTAATCTCGTGGGGTCATGCGCCTATTTTTGAAGGAATGCGGTGACCATCAACTCTCACGATATAAGCAGACCCATCAGGATTTACTTCGAGCTCTATGACCACCTCACAGAGGGCGTGCTTGAAAAAGTCAAGCGCCTCCCCCTTGAGTCCGATCTTTTCGCCGAGCTCATACATGGTCTCCTTGTCGGAGTGTAGGTATGCTGTTGCTTTCATTTTTGCATCTCCCTCATTTTCCGTATTTCAGCGGGCACTTTATCCCACCGGAACTTACTGATTACACCCCTTCCAATGCACAGACGGCACTCGCCCTTGGGCTGAGTCTTTGGCTGACCCTGACATTGCGTGCAGACTGCGTAGGGAATTGCCGTGCGAAGGTTGGTGTAGATTTTGTCGATGTCGGCCATCGCTGCGGATATGTTGACCTCCGCAAACATCAGGTCCTCCATCGACTGCGCCTTCTTGAGCTTGCGCTCGAACTGTCCCAGCTCGTCGAGCAACGCTTTGATCTCGTCCGATCGTTCCCAATACTTCAGGGCGTGAACGGTCAGGACTGCCCCGGTCTTGCACTTGCCTTCCAGCTTCCGGGGTGACTCGGACTTCCGAGGTTCAGCGCGTTCTCCAATAGATGCCGGGCGCTTCGCTCCGTCCTTGGATTCCCGAATGGGTTCGGGTGCTACCTTGCCTTGCTGCTCCAGCCAGTCCCGCACCGCCTTGACCGTGTGGTCATCCACTGAGGCAAGGTTGGCGATCTGGACGTTGCTGACCTTGGGCCACATCTTGATGGCCTCCTCCACCGAGCGTCGCTTGTCCGCCTGCGACCTCCGGATTCCGTGTCTCTCGTTGGCCATCAGGGCGAACTTGAGTGCGTCCTCATACATCCCCGCGTGGACGTTGGCCTGACAGGCTTTGAAGCTGAGGGAGCGCATCGCCTGATAGCGGTGCATCCCGTCCCCGATCAGCACGCGCTTGTTTCCCGACTCGTAGAACACGTCGATCAGCGGCAGCTTCTTCTTATCCTTCTTGTAGATGGCTGCGTATTCTTCAATCACTTCAGGACGGAGATCAGCTCGAACCATCGGGCTGTGATCAAGGTCCACATCTTCTAGGAATATGGTTTTTGTCATAGGTTAATAGGAAAACGGCGGACACCTAAAAACGATGTCCGCCGTGAACTTAACAGGTTTTGCTAACTTACGTCAACAACCTTCTCAGGTTCGGGTTCTTGGGCAGCCAGCTCAGCCGCCGTCATCTTGCCCAGACTGGGCTTGTTCTGCTTGTCCTCGGTGATACCCGCCAGCAGGTCAGTGAACTTCTTGGCGAGCTCCTTGCCCTTGAGTCCGGTGATCTTGCGGAACAGCGCTTGGAAGTCCGTCTTGTTTATCTTCACGCAGTCCATGAACAGAGGAGTCAGCGTGTGGATGTGACTCATCTCGGCATTCTCTTTGTTGGCCCAGTCCTGACCGACGGCACAGAACCGGGTGAACAGTTCCTGTGGGTCGCTGATGATCGACTGCGTTGCGCCTTCCTCCAGCTTCCAGCCGGGGATGGATGTGGGGTCGGCCTCCAGCCTGCGCTTGGCCTCAGCCTCACAGTCCTCAATCCACTTCTTGGCCACGCTGCGTGACTCCAAGAAATAGACCCACATATCCGGGGTCCACTCGGACGTCGGAAGTCCTACAACTTTGGTGGAAGCAGGCATGAGCGACTCCGCCCAGACCTCGTATTCTTTGCACGTCGATTTGGCTTTGCAGAACTTGCACTGCACGACGCCAGCCTTGCGCTTGGCATTGGGGTCATTGGACTTCCGGATGCGATCGAACATCTGTTGCTCGGCGATCTTCAGGTCCTCCGGACGATAGATGCAGATTTCCGGTGAGTGCGTGATCAGCGGCTGGTTTACCGCTGTGCCGATCTCGCAGTTCTCCTTGATGCCGAAGTTACCGGACACCAGAACTGCTTGATCTCTTAGTTGTTCGTTCTTGCTGGGCTCGGTGACGTCACCGGGCAGCGATTTGTATTCGATGATGAGAACCCGGGTCATGTGCCGGGCCACGAGGTCCACCCGGCAACTGTGGCGCAGGCGTTCGCCTTTGCCTCCGGGCTTCTCGGACACGTTGCACCAGTAACGGGTCTCCTTGACGATGATGGCAGCGTCCCGGTCGGGACCGAAGAACTGCTGCATCAGCTTCTCGTTGATCTCCTGATGCTGGTCATACAGCGGGACTTGGCTCTGGTTGAGCCCTTCCGGACTGCCCTTGTGCAGGGCGTCGTGGATTTGCTGGCCGAATAGCGCATCCTCGGAACTCGTGTCCGGGATGCCCACTTGGGCTTGATGCCGACCTTCGCACTCCCGGTCGGCTGCGGCGTTGGACGCTGACGTCCACCCACGCCGTTCCGTATCTGTTTCTACTTTGGTTGTCATGATACCCTTACTGTTGCCCATGCCCTCATGTGCTCTGGCATTGCTTTAGCCAGAAGCTGAGGCGCTACGGTGTCTCGGAAATCCCTGATGAAGCACAGTAATTCGTGGCGCTGCTCGGCGGTTAAGTCGTGCCGGGCCAGAATCTCCATGTGGATTTCGTCGTAGGTTATGGTTCGTCCGCTCATTGGTTACAGACCTCCTTTATTTTCTCACTGAACTCAGCCCACTGGTTGAACAGCGCATCGACTGCCTCTGGTGACAGCTTCTCGATGGTGTCGCAGTCCGCTTCGCACAGGGCGATTGACTCGGCGAACTCCAGCAGGTCTGACTCTTTGATTCCATCTCGTTTGCACAGCTCCTTGATGTCAGCCACAACAGGTGGCTCGGGAGTTACTGGTTCGGGCTCGGGTTGAGCCTTGGGTTTCTTCTCTTCCTTGCCCTCTGGTGCGGTGAACACCGGGGCTGTGGTCTTGGGGGTATCACCCTCCAGCTCTTGCGGGAGATACATTCCGCCCAGCATCGTCGGGAAGCTGGTCCTTAGTGCGTCGGCCTCGGCGCACTTGCAGATCATTCCCGCCGCATCGTCCAGCCAGATGCCGTAGGCTTTGTAGAAGCGCTCCAGCCGGATGGTTTTCTTGATGGGGAACTGCTGACCTTTGCGGTGAACCGTGGCCCATCCCCCAAGGACTTTGTCGCCCTTGAGATAGAAGTCGCCCTCGATCTTCTCAATCTTGCCGTTGCGCTCCACGATGATTCCCGACTCCATGCCATCGTAGGCTGGACTGGCCTCAGCCCGCTTCAGGAATGCCTGAATGCTGGTGATGAGGTTGAACTTTGGACCGTCCTTGCTGTCGTATCCGATCAGGAAGGCATCACCCTCGAACGGGTTTAGCTTTCTCGCCTGACACAGCGCAAGGAACTTGATGCAGTCGTTATCATCCGGCATCTTCCCGGACTTGGTTTTAACGGCGAGCATGGTCTTAATCATGCCCACCGTTAGCTTGATGGCGTCCGATGCCCCGAAGGGCACGAAGGTCACTTCAGCGTTCTCTTTTTTTGATACAGCCGTCGTAGGTGTTTGACTCATAGTTTACTCTCCTTGTTTACCAGAACGCGGGGGCGCTGGCTACTACTTTCAACCGCCCATGTGCTCCCACTCACGACCACCCGTGTAGTCGTTGGAGTTGGGCTGGTGACCTTCGTGCTGGTTGTTGTATCCCAGCACCTGCTGGGCCGTGGCCGGACCTCGGGTTTCCGCAGTGATCTCCTTCGGGGCTTCCTTCCACTTGATACGCTTCTCCAGCCAGTCGATCAGGTTCTGGGGCAGCACGTCGTTCTTGGACATAATATCCATGAGGTCGATCATCTCGTCGTCGAGGAACACGGTCATGTTCTTCAGGGTGCTGACCAGCTCCTCAACGGTTTTGATGGTGCTCTGGGGATGCTCCATCGCATACATCATGGCGCCAGCCGCCTTGCGAATGTCCGACTCGAAGTTGGGCTTTCCCCGCATCGTGAGCGGACGCATTCCGTGAGTCGGACCAGAGCTCGGGTCGTAAGTCCGAGGACCAACCGAAACGGAGGATACCTCCACCCGCTTGGGCGTGCAGTCGATGATGTTCTCCTTCCAGATTTCCGGGAACGTCTGGTCCAGTGCTGGAGGCTGGCCCATTTGAATCTTGGCCATCTCGTTGAACGCATCGTCCTTGAGCAACCGGCTGATGTGACGCGGCAACGTGTTGAGCTCGTTTCCAATGTCCCAGAAGTCGCACAGGTCCATCACCAGTTTGAACTTGTCGATGTAGAGCCGGGTGTGGATGTCGTAGGTCGGACTTCCGAGGTTGCCGACCGTGATGTGGATGCCGTCCTGACCCCGCTCGTTCTCTTGGTCCGTTCCAGACTGGAACGCTGCGGCGGTGCAGTGGTGATGCGCCGTGCCCCAATAGAACCATTCGTCGGTGAACATCGCCCGTTGCTCCTTGGTGCGCTCGTAACCCGGGTCACGCTCATCGAGCTCCTTGGCGCTCATGCCCAAGTTGGCTTTCTGAGGGAACGCCCACGCCTTCCACTCATGCGTTTGCGTGTTGACGAAGAGCCTCACCTGAGACTCGCTTCGGTAGGTTTCCTGCGTCCACCGGAAGAACGCCAAGACTTCGGGCCAGATCGCATTGAGTTGCGGTCCGGACCAATCGAAGTCTGCGGTCGTCTCCTTGGTCTCGTGAACAAACAGACACGACATGGTGTTCGGTATCTGCCTGAACTGGCGGACCGAAGTCGTGCCAGTATGCTTCTGCTGCTGCTTGTTTTTCTTGCTCATTTGGTCTTTCTGTTTTGTTTGTTGCTTACATTAACCCCATACCGTCGGCCTGATCGGGATACGTCTTACGGATGTATTCCCGGAGATGGGACTTCATCGTGGCATACTGGTATTCGTAGTCATCGGTGTTGGTCTCTGCGGCCTCTTCGTCGGAGGTTGACAGGTTGATGCCCATGTATTCCTCGACGTTATCCTGCGCCTTTTCCTCTACGATGCTGGACAGATTGCTGGCCACATCGTCGAAGTCCGGCTCGTCACCGGACTGCTCCAGCGCCTTCTCGAAGTCATCTTCGGTGAGCTTTATGGTAGCAGTCGCAGTCCTATCTCTGGAGTAATTGCACCGACCGTGCTCGGACTCACGGAACGTGACGCGCAGCCTCAGCGGCTCTTTGGCGATTTCCTCCTTGGTCTTGGGGAAGTTGAACTCCACCCAGTCTTTGATTTTATCGAACGTGTCGCAGTCCTTGGGCGGCATCTCGCCAATGGTCGCCATCAGCTTCGCCCGGAACGTCTCGTTCTTGGGTGAGAGCTTGATCATGTTGGTGATAGCCGACCCCAGAAACGACACCATGACGCACTTGCGCTTGGGCTTGGCCGGGTCATCCGGTGGCGGCACTAATGTCGGGTCGGTCACATAGAGCCAATACTTACTGGCCGTGTTGAGGGTCATCACCTTGGCGTAGTTCTCAACTCCAGCCTGTTCCCGGACAGCAGTGTATCCACTGAATCCCTGACGCCACCATCCAAGCTGAAGCCCATCGTTCGGGTTTCGCTCAGTGTAGATGCTGAACTTCGCATCCTTAATCCACGGCTTGCGTGACCGGCCCAGCTCGGACCTTGTCATGATGATCTCGCCCGGCTCTGGCTCCGGAAGGCTATCCGGCCTCGGGTCGGAATACTCTACTTCTGGCATAGCTTCGATCTCCTGTGTTATCTCTTGTGGGACTGGTCCTTGGATTTCCGCCATAACTGGAGGCAGTGCGATGGCCTCCTCGGCTCTGGCCTGCAATACCATTTCGACAGCCGACCGTTCGATCTCTTCTGTTGTTACTTCTGGTTCCATAATTACTCACTCACTTTCTCTGGTTCGAGTTTACCAGCAAGGGTGAACTCGTTTCTAGTTAGGTTTTGCCGCAAACGGTGCGGGAAATAAGACCGAGCAAGCTCGGTTGAACTCCGGTATTCCATGCCCCAGATGACGAACATGTGGGAGGCAAGGGCTGCCGACATGAAGTTGGCAGTGACGAGCTGGACGTTGCCAGACTCCTTGATCTTCTCGATGCAGCCCATCGCTCTACGGGCTGGTGAACCGGTCTCGTCCTCGACGATCTCCGGGTAATAGACTCGGGGGTCGAGTCTCGTGCCGCGCCACTCCGGGAGATAAACATACGCCTCCGATGAGTGGGTTTCGTTGGCCGGGATGATGGCCTTGCAGTCATACAGGTCGCAGGCTTTCAAGACTGCCAGCCGTCCCGGATTGTTGTCCACGCAACCGAAGAGCCAGTCCGAAGACTCGTGCGTGAAGAGGTGTTCGTCATACCACTTGTCGCTGTATAACGTGCCGAGGCGTGCCGCCAGCGCTGACGCCTTGTTCTTTCCGATGTCGTCCTCACTGAAGAGCTGCCGGTCGAGGTTCTTCTCTTCCAGCGTGTCTCCGTCAACGAGGGTGATGGACCTCGGACTTCCGAGTCGTGCCATGACATGGGCCAGCCAGCTTCCGCCGCCGCCCACTCCGATTATGTAGATCATAGGTCAGAATACGGAGTCATACCGCATTGATGAGATAAGGCGGTGAGCCTCCACCAGCCGGGCGTGCAGCACCTGAGCCCTTGGGTCATACGAGTAGATCAGACTCAGGTTGGCCTGAGCTGCCCGTGCCACGTTATGAAGGTAGTTATACTGATCATTCGTGATGATCTTCAGACGGGTTCTGGACTCCATATTTACGACTGCCGCAAGGATGATGTCCGGAGTCAGCCCGTTGCCTTCGATGGTCCTGAGTCGTGAGTTGGTCCACGATGTCTCGAAGTGTTTTCTGATGTTCGCCTTGGAAACATTTTCCGGAGTGGGAGTGTGATTCCGAAGCGCTTCGTGTAGTTGATTCATACGAGTGTGATGTGCTGGTTGACGAACTCGCTGTTGATGCGAGTGGACAGAAGCGTCCAGTCTTTTTCGGGTCGGACCATCTGGAACCCGTCGGGTTCAAGTGGCTTGAATCGGAACAGTTCCATTGAGTTGGCCATGCCTGAACCAGCGTTGCCATTGTCACCTCGGTCATTGAGGTCGGAATTCCAAGGACTGGCCCGGAACTGCGCGTAGGCTTTGATGCAACAGTCCAGCAGCGACGTGCCATACTGGTCATACTTGCCCATGCACACCTTTCCGTCATCGTAGGTGTTAGTCGTTGGGATGCGGTAATACTTCCCGTTGCGATCGTAGGCGATCAGCCAGCAGTCACCCACGCACAGCGTCGGGGCATCCAAGGTGATCATCAGATACAGGTTCATGTTGTCCAGAACGTCCCAGACCATTGTGAACTCTGTGCTCTGTGCTGACGTTGCGCCGAAGTCCGGAACCATGTGTCCGTCCTTGAGCAGGAACTTGGTGCGAATGCCCATCTGGGACAGTCGGACTGAGAACGCGGTGATCTTGCCTTTGACGGTCATCCCCACGTTATTCATAATCCCATCCCCCACGAGAGCCGGGTGGAACAGGTTGAGTATCTTGGCGGGCCGGTCGGTGGAGTAGCGCTGAAGCACCTCATCACTGATGGGGAGCTCAGTCACTGTCTCACTGACCATCTCGCACTTCTCTGCCGTAATTCGGTAGTATTGATTTGGCATAAAGAAAAGGGCCGCCCGGATTGCTCCGGACGGCCCAATAACCGACGTTCAGCTTAGCTCTGCTTCGAGTTGGCTCGGGTTTCGACGACGATGGTCACGCCGTCGGGCACGATAGCCGTGACCGGCTGTTCCGCACCTTGAATCAGGGCACGAACATTGTCGCCCCATCCCAGAACCGCCTTCAGCTCACGGTCGCCCAGAATGCCACCGATGGTGGTCCCTTCCGGGTATGACTTGCTGATCGTTTCACCGAATCGGATTTGAACATTTATCATTTGTTACTCCTTTTTGGTTTTTCTGCTTTGGTTGTTGCTTAGCCGACCACCGTGGTCAGTGTGACGACATCGACTCCGAGCTCGGAGAGATGCTTACGCAGGTCCTCGTTGCTCTTCTCGATGACCTTGATGGCTTCCTGCTTACTCAGGATTTGATTGCTGTGGTGCTGACCATTCAGCGCAATCGAAGCCTGACGGGCCTCGTTGATCTTCTTGATCGCATCAACGATCGTCAACTGATTCGGGTTCAACGGAGCACTGAACTCCGTGCCCATGATGGACGCCTGCGTGACGACGTCGTCGGCGATCGCTGCGAGCTTCTTCTGCTCCTCAGCGATGGTCTCCTTGTAGCACTTGATGGCCTTGTTGTTTGCGAGAATACCGTTGATCAGACTCTGTGCCTTGGCCAAGACATCAGCCTGACGAACCTTATTCACTGCCTCAACACCCAATACTGCTGCTGTGTTACTCATTTGTTTCTTGCCCCTGCTGAACTTTCGGGACGCAGTGGCGTTCTCCCGGCTCGGTTTACGTGCTGTTGCACAATTCAGGACTCCGAGCTGGTCCTGCGAGAGGATGTTCCCTCTCTTGAGCACACCGAACATGATGTGCCCAACGGAAGGAGGCAGGCAAACCGGCCTGCCAGCGGTGATTATACCGAATTAACTAAATCGCTCAACTCTTTCCTTTTGGATTCAAGAGCACGCTGAACCTGTTGGTTAGTTTGGTCTTTGCTGAGCAGTGAGATGATCGCTTGAATGATCTCATTAGCCTTGATTGCAGTTTCCATATTGATTGGTGTTCCTTTCCTTGGGTCGATGTATCCGCACGTCCGACATTTCCAGCCCGGCAACAGCTTGCTGGGGATTGCCCGGGGGAACTTCTCTTTGCACCCCGGGCAGTCGATGCCGTGCTTGGCCTTCAGCTCCTTGGTGAGCTGCTTGTGCTCGTTGAAGTGTTCGCCCATGTCGCTCATGATTACCTCCCTTGCATCTCGTGGTGACGACAGGCGTGAGACGGTTCGTAGGCAACCCTGCCCGGATTTCCGATCTCCACCTTTTGAACCGTGGTCTGGAATAGATTGCAGAACGGCACTTCCTCCCCTGATGCCAAGACGTAGTCAAGGTTTGGGCAGCTCGAAGCGCAGTATGCTTTTCCAGCCGGTAGTCCAGAAGGCAGGATGCCTTCCGTCTCGTCGTAGTCGTAATGAATCTGGAGGGTGCAGATCATTGGCTCATCTCCAGCCTGAACATCCCGGTGTTCGTGGGCGAGTAGGAGAAGTCCTCCATGTCACCTCGGAATTCCGAGAGGGTCGTCCAGTTATGACCGTCCTGACTGGACTGAACCTTGATGGTCTCAGTAGGACCAGCGACCAGTTCCACCCGATTTGTAGGACTTGGATGGATGGCAGGTGCGTCCTGTGGTGTCGTGTAAGGTCCGCCGATGCGATGCCATCCCTCGATGGCGCACTGCTTCTTGGTGGCAGTCGCCACCCAGAACTTCGGCGGATTGTCGTCGTCGCACAGCCAGTAATACTTTGGCTGGCACTTTCTAGCGACGATGTAAATGGCCGTAACGGCAATTCCCGCTACGGCCACGATGCACAGAGCCAGTCCCATGTTCTGGGGCGGTGGCTCGTCGGCCTCGATCTTCAGCGGTGTCGTTACGACCGTGAAGATCAAGAGCCCGGCGATGAGCTTTTTCATTTGTGCTTGAGGGCTGGAGTGTTTGTCCGGACCAGCTCGGAATACCGGGCTGACATCTCCCGCTCGTTGGACCGTGATACGCTCAGGCTGCGTTGCAGAAACAGGCACGCGCCTGTCAGCAGCCCGATGGCTACGAACACCGCCAGCGCTTCGGCCAGCGTGATCGTCAGTTGTCTCTTCATTTGTTTCCTTTCAGTTGCGCTCAGTGGGCTCTGGTTTGGCCTTGAGCTTTGAGAACCCCGCCTGAATGGCAGCCCTGTTGTCTATGAACATCCAGCGGTGCTTCAGACACCATTCCAGCATTTTGCCGGACAGCAACCGCTTGATCGCTTCCTCCCTTACTACATAGAAGCCCCCGGTTCGCCAAGGATTAGGCATTGCTGCCTTGTTCCAGTCCTTCTCGCACTTGCGTTCGTCAATGGTGATCAGGATGATGCCCTCCTTCATCCACTTCTCGCATTGTGGGCAGGGGGTCATGTCCACCACCTTGCCGTGATACGGCTTCAGATCATGGAGAGGCTCCATGTCGTTGTTGGCTGTTCGCCGATACGTCTTGGCCAACAGAATGGTGCTGCCTTCACCGCAGAAGTAGCAGTTGGTCAATGCGACGTGGTCCTTCATTTGATCTCCAGTGTTTTGTTCCGCTCGGCTGCCTCGGGGCATTGCAGGGCGAAGATGATTTTGCTGAGACGGCTATGCACCTTGGCGATCTCCTCAAGAGCCCTCTGTTGCTGGCTGTGGCAGTCCGGCCAGTGAATGCTATAAGGAGTGAGCTCGCCCAACATCTCAGATGCCACTGTCACCCTAGTAATCAGCTCAGGGACGGTCATAGATGCAACACCTCCTTGATGGCCTTCTTTCCCGGCACCGCACGCTCGATAACTCGCTGCGCCATGTCGCTCGTGCCATCACGGTAGTCCTTGCGCTTGATCTTGCCCTTGCCGAGGCGATAGCTCACCTGACAGGCAGACAGGCCGGTCTCTTCCATGATGTATTTGGTTGAGAATCCCAGAGCTGCCAGTATCGCACAGCGCAGGTCCTCGTCGCTGGTCCAGTTGACCCTCATTGGCTTGGCTTTCACATCTTCCTCCGCAGGTTGAGTGCTGCCGTTACTGCCCGAAGATTGCACCCGCAATCCGGACAGAAGTTTGGAGTCCTCGTCGGCTCAACTGAGCTGTCTATGACCTTGGGCTGGGAAACCTCGGAAGTCCGGGGTTTCTCAGCTTTACGGTATTTAGCCGTGGGGCTGACATAGCCATGCTCCTTGGCGCGGTGACGGCCCAGCAGGGCCTTGGCGTAGTTCGTGGGATGAACCGCTACGAAGTCGCAATCGGGACACTTGACCTTCATTTGACCTCCCATGCTGGCATCCGGTCCGCCAGTGTGTTGAATCGCTTGGAGTTTTCACGACGGTTCTCTGCCTCCTTGCGGTGTTGTTGCTTCTTACGCCACAAGGCCACGTTCTGCTTGATGACGTGCTTGGGGACGACTTCGGTCGTCACGTTGCTGGTCTCACTCATTGTTTATGTCCTTTCTGGGTTTCTCTCTTTGTAGTAGTGCTCCAACTGGGCGAGCACCTTGTTGACTCTGTCAGCTCGAACTTTGTAACAGTCATTGGAGTTCTGGATGGAGGACTGGCCGAACAAATCCAGCCCGAACTTTTTGAAGATTGCCTTCGCTATTGGAGCGCAATCTTTGTGATGTATGGCCATAGGACCGGCCTCATTGAGATCGCTCTCAGATATGCCAGCAGCGAGCGCCAGCGCCCCAATGGCGCACGTTCCTTCGTCGGTGCAGTAGAACTTGGTGATCTGGCAATCCTTCTCCAGAATGGCGTAGGCTTCGTCGAATTGAGCTTTGGTCACTTAGCCCTCCCGGATTTCATGTTCTTCACGCGCTTAACCACATGCTCAACCCTCTCGTTGTGGTATTGCACACAGTCGTTCGCATACTGGATGGACCCCTGCTGAGCCTGATTAAGGCCGAACTTTCTTTCGATGGCATCAACGATTAGCTTAAGTCCCGGGTATTCCTCGAACGATTCTGTGATGCTGTAATAGTTGACTGCCTCCAGAGTTTTCCGCCGAACTCCAGCCGCCAGAGCCAGACAACCAATGGCACAGGTTAAGCCTGAGCTGTCGATGTATTTCCCTTTGAGGGCACAGTCCTTCTTGAGCAGCCTTATGGCGTGAGCTTTCTGTCGCTTGTTCACTTGACCCTCCTTACGGTGAACGCAACGTGCGTTGGACCGTCCATGTTGAACACGAGGTTTGCGCTGATCATCTCAACGCCTTTGGGCATGACTGGATTGAACTTATCCAGCCGTGTCATTTTGTGGACCGGCTCACTGGGCCGGACCGATTTCCGAGCTGTCTTTTGTAGTTGCATTGATACCTTTTTGGTAGTTGTGGCGGGATTGCCACTGTCGCCCCGCTGTCACCGGGGCGTGTAGTGGGAATCAGCGCTTCAGGCCGAGTGCCTTCAGGTATCCGGGGAGCTCTTCCGGACTGACTGAAGTGCATCCGACCGTTACTGCGATTTCGCCATTCTGACCCTCGAACACGAGGTCGCCCAAGTCGCCCTCGGCACCGGTCTTGATGGCCCTCAGCTTCTTCTCGGCGTCAGCGATCTGAGCCATGAGAGGTGCTGCCTTCAGCACAGCTCGGATGCCATCCCGGGTGAGTGCGATCTCGAAGTCTTGGACTTCGCCGCCTTTCTTGGTGTCCAAGCTGACGTGGCGAACCGTGCCGTCACTGGCCAAGCACAGAGCGTTTCCGCCGACCATCACTGCTTTGCTGACTGCTGTTACTGTCTTACTCATACTGGTTTTTCTTTCTGTTGTTGTATCTGCTTGTTGGTTCTTCCCACTCCCACCATAGGAGGGGAAATTGCTTTTGCCGTGGCGTAGATCGCCCTCGGCGGTTTCGGGAAGTATTTGAGAAGGGCCGGGCACAGCCATCCAACCATGCCAGTCGGCTTGTGAATGTAGTAGTCGCCCACTCCGCGCTCGCCCCGCTTGTGGTGATGCACGACGAGCGTAGCCTCGGGAATGGCGCGTTCGCTGAAGATCAGCACGAATCCCTTGTCTCGATTGGGAATGTCCTCGGAAATCCGAGTGATGATGTCGTCAGCACCACAGACGAATGCCTCCTTGTTCAGGCCAGCGCTGGCGTCATCGAACACCCACATATTGTTCCACCTGTAAGGCCGTATGACTTTGATCACGTTGCCGATTTGCTCGGATACTCCAGTGCCACAGGCTGGTGACTTGGCGTGCTTACTCATCGGTCACCTCGATTCTGTTTACGTATCGCAGCACGGCCTCAGTTCGCTTGTCCTCGTTGTGATCGTGGAAGGCATCGTTGATCCTCTGAATCTCCCGCTGGTGATGCAGACTCAGCCCGAACTTGCCCGTGATTCTCAGTGCCACGTCCGGGTGACTGCTGATGAAGTTGCTGCCCATCTTCTCCAGAGTTTGTCGATCGACACTGGCGAACTTTGCCAGCGCACCGATTGCACAGGTGTTGCCACACTCGTCGATGTAGTAGTTCTCCCGCTTGCAGCCCTTGCCCAGCACCATCAGGGCGTCATCCTTTTGTTGTTTGGTCATTGGTTTCCTTTGTTTTGTTGGTTTGGAGGTCCCGAAGCCTCATGATGCAGTAGGCGTAGGCGTTGGCCGTTGCCCGTGAGAAATCCCGTCGATGTTCTTCTCGAAGTAAGTCGTTTGACCTTAGCTCGGCTTCCAGCCTCAGCCCTTCGAGTTCGCTCATCAGCTCTTCGATGGTTGTCATTCGTCTTTGTATTTGAGCTCCCTGAATGGGAGCGTTGACATGTATATCCAGCACTGGCGGCGCTCGTGCCACCAGCACAGGTCTCGCCACTTTGGGTGGGTCCTTGAAACCTCCAGCTTGGCGTTTTGTGGACAGCTACGGCCAGTGTTCGGCCACATCTCGCCCAGTTTGTTGAGATCGAAGTGGCTCATGGCTTATCCTCCGGTTTGTCGAACATCCACGGCAGGTCTTGGATGAGCTGGCAAGACACGATGAATACTGCCAGAACCCAGATCAGAGCCCACCCCAGCGCTTTGATTATCTTCATTCGTCCTCCAAACTGGGCTCGTAGTTGCGTATCCAAGCCCCGCAGCACTGGCACCACGGCGTCCGGAGCTTTCGGGCCTTCCAGATTATCTCCCGCTGCTCCCGGTCGCTCCTAGAGCGCCAGAAGCACCACAGGTCCATGAATGAGGGCGGACTCTGGTAGCACAATCGCCGCAGCGCCTCGATGCCTTTGAGCTCCCAGAACCCGAGCTTGGTCTTGGTGATCTCGAATCCGACCGTATTAGCGTTATGGCGTCTGGGCCAGACTGGTCGGTTGTAATGCCGCCTTGAGTTACGATAAGCCCAGTCGTCCCGGTTATTGGTGAGATGCCGATTCATCGCCAGAGCCTCCTCGACTCTGGCATCGGCCAGTGATGATGTGAACGTGATCATACGATTTTAGTCAGGTATCGAACGTGATTCCTTGAGGATATGCGAATCTTGGCGTTGATCGGCAGCGTGGCGCTGGCCAACAGGTTTACAGCCACTGCCACGGCATTTTCCGCAGTGCCTTTGAGTTTGTAGTCCCTTGGCTCAATGCTGAGCGTGATGGTTACTTTTTGCTTCATGGTTTGATTGCTCCTTTCTTGAAGTCCTCAGCGATGGATGAGGACAAAACGTATTTAACGATGTTCCTGAGCCCGTCTCTGGCAGCTTTGCCCTCTGGCTGATCGGTTTGAATGCTGAATATCTCACCCATGCACGCCACCGAGGTTGCCATTCTCAGGAAGTATTCCCGGGTGGGCTCGTCCTCCATTAGAACTTGCCAGTCGGCCTCGATTGATTGAGTGCTGCACAGCGCCTTCAGTTTCAGCACCCTTCGCTCCAGCTCTTGGTTGAGTTTATTCGCCTGTTCTTCGGTTATTTCATTCATTTATTGTCCTCCACGGTTATGGTTTGTTTCTTGGTTATCGGACTGTGAGTGGCAAAGCACGAGTGGTCCATGTAGCAACCGAGGAAGAGCCAGTCCATGCCGGTCTGTTTGTTCAGCGCATCCACGGCTTTCTCCCAGCCGCCAAAGTAGTCGTGGGTATCCACGACAACCCGGGTCAGCCCGTCATCCGACGGCTTGTGATGTTCGGGGTCTATTACGATGTTCATTTGTCCTCCATTTCGATGGCCTCACGGACCATTGAGATCGTGGGTTCAGCCTCCTCCGGTTCGCACATGGCCTTGAGCATCTCCCAGCCGTCTTTGTTGACGCGGCACAATCCGAGGCTTAGTGCGCCTCGAATCGTGGTGATAATCACGACTTTGTCCGGGATGTGGAACGAGATGGTCACGGGCGTTGTGGGATTGGCTTTGCGCCATTTGTTCATGCGTTTACGCAGTCGCTTGAGCGCCGCCTTGTAGTCATCAGGCGCGTTTGAGGTGTCGAGTTTCATACGTCACATGCAGATAACGATTTTGTGCTTCCTTCCCGGGCATTCAACGCAATCTCCGGGAGCTGATACCTCGTCAACTCCCAGCTCTCTGGCGTGCTCTTTGGAGCGGACAACGGTGTGCCATCCCCCGCTGACTTGTTGCGGGTTGTCTTGGTTGGCGAAGGCCAGAATCTCATGGTCTGGCACGCATTCCATCACGCACACTTGCATGGCCCTCAGACCTGCATAGGGCAGGGTGGTGATGATTCTCTGGTCTGGTTTTGGCATTGGCATTGGCATAGTTTTCCCTTTCAGTTGCTCACGCATTTGCCCTTGGTGATGTTCCACGCTTCGAGGATGACGAAGTGGCCTTCCTTGGCCATCTTTTCAAGGCATTTCCAAGCATTCTCGGTCATCAGGTGTTTTTCCAGACGACCAACGGAGTCATTTCGTGATGCGGGCCGAAACACGACGGCGTAGTGGTTGTCCAAGATCACAGTGCTTGAGTCTCCTTCCACTTGATGTCGCTGGCGTCCAGCGGTCGGGACTCGCTCTTGATGGTGGAGATGCAACCCATCTTGATGCGGCAGCGCAGGCTCTCAGTCATGGCGAAGTGCCCGATGCGTTCGAGTAGAATCTCACCATCGAGTTGGACGAGCCCCTTGGTCAGCACCTCACAAGCGGTGGCGCTGACAATGGGCAGGTCCAGAGCTGGAAATTCCAGTGTGATTTCGTTGTTGTCGGATACGTCCACGATTTTACCCGGCAGGGTGAGCGTGATGTTCATTTTGCTATTCATACTGCTTTGGTCTTTCTTGGTTACAGAACTGCGTGATTGCAGAACTGAGGTCTGGACCCCGGGATTCCGAGGTCCAGTATTTCAGTGCTGAGCCGGGTTCAGGAAATGGGTTCTTCAGGAATTGGGGTGCCGAGCCTGACGATCAGCACCATGTTTCCGTCAGGGTATTTGCGTCGAAAGGCTTTTATGACGAGCTCAACGCAGCACGCCGAGTGTTCAAAGGTGACCGACTTGTCATCGGTCAGTATCATCCATTTGTAGGTGTCCATAGTATTGCTTTGGTTGCCCCAGAAGCGCTGAGGCGCCGCCCAGTGGACAAACCGGTGTAAGGACTACACCAAACCACTGACAGGGAGTGTCCGTCTCTCTCGGAACTCCGTGGTCAGGGGTCTAGTCCATCCCAGAAGTCATGGAGCAGGTGCCCCACGATCAGTCCGATGAGGAATGACAGGACGATCATACGGTGTAGTGATAGATTCGGATGACTTTGCCCCCACCGTATTCCTGTGAGCGTTCGCCGATAGTTACGTCACGGACGGTGAAATAGCGGCGCTTTTGCTCTTCAGTGACGGGACCGCTGAATGGTGTCAATCGGTCCTGTGATTCAAACCCTTGGACGATGGTGTCGTCCGTTGCCCCATGTTCGGAGCGCAGCCGGGTCAGATGCTTCTCCAGTTCAATGAGTGTCATAAAAAGGAGACGGGGCGGGGTTAATTACTCCCCGCCCTCGTCCTGATGGTTACCTCTTGGCCGCTGCCGCTTCCGCTGCCAAGTCGGCTTCCGCCTTCTTGTCCGCTGCGGCTTTCGCCTTCATCGCAACGACCGCTTCGACCGTAATGCCCAGTTCCTTGGCCATGGTCTCATTCGTCGGTGCCGACAGCGTCACGGTCTGCGGAAGGACTTTCTTCCACTTCATGGTGATGACGTCACCCTTGGCGCTGAATTGAATTTCCTTGCCGGACCAGTTGTTGTCACCGGACAACGCCGCAGATACCTTCGACTGGTCATTCTTCAACTCATCCGAGCGCATTCTCATCCAAGCATCCAAGTCGCCACCCTTCAGACCGGACTGCGCGGCGCATTCCTTCTTGCTGGCAATGGCGACCTTGACCGCACCCGCCTTGGACACTGACTTGGACAACGCCCGCGCTCCGACCGTCTCTTGTTCGAGACGAAACGGAACGACCGCGTCGAACTTGGCAATGGCCTTTGCTTTCTTGGCTTGTGCGTCCTCGAACGCTTTCAACGCTGCGGCCTCAATCTCCGCTGGCGTCATCGGCGCCACTACGCTCAACTCCGGTGTCGGAGCCGCTGGCGTTGCACCTTGAACCGGCAAACCCGTCAGGTTGACTGCGGCCACCGGTGCTTGGACTTCGTTCTGACTGACTACTTGTGTTTTCACTGTGTTTCCTATTACGGCGCCGTCCGGCTCTTCACCAGACGACTGGCCCGCACTCAATGCACTTGATGCACTGACTGCGACTCGGAACTGTGTAATCGGATTGCAGTTTCACTCCTTTCTCTTTCGCCCCGTTGACACGCTTGATAGAACCCCGCATATTTCGACCGCAATGCGTTGGACCAAATCGTATCGAGAGGCACTGTTGATTCAGGCTAAGATGATGGAACTCCTTCCAGCCGTAGGCACAAAGGAGATTGCAAACTTGGCCAAAGGGTATGCGACTCTTGAGACCCTCAAACTCCGACTCCGCATGAAAGGCGCACCCAAGCCTGTTGACGCAGAGAAGGCGGCAAAGCGGACGCCTGCGGGCGCTTCATTCCGGGAGTGACGGCCCTTGGACTTCCGGCAACCACTGTCCGTTCGCCCGTTGCCATGCGTCCAAGTCTGCGGCCTTCTGCGCGTCAGTCCGCATGTCCCACGTCTGAACTACGACCGACTGGTGTGTGCCATCAAATGTCATTATGGACTGCTCTAACTTGTATGTGTGTTTCATAACTCAACTCGGGGGTTACTGGCCCCCTTCACCCATACCGGGACGTGGTGCCACCCCAAAGGAATCTCTTTCTGGCCAGACCGTGGGTGCGGTGTCGGGGGTGTGGGGGAAAAATCGCCCTATGGGGGTTTATAGAACAGAGCCCAATCCCGGAGTGTGCATTTCCAGAAGTCTTTCCAAAAATATAAAAAAACTACTTACGTGAGCGACCCACACGGAGACTTACACGGGCTGTGAGATCGTGCGTTGGGGTGTGGTAGTCTGACCTCGGAGTTCCGGGGTCACAGTCTTGGGGGTTGTGGGAGTCATGGGAATTCCCATATCACTCTGGGTAAGGTCGTCATGGGGATTCCCGTAACGGGGTCACTGGTAGAAGTCTGACGTCAGGTTTCTACAACGTGAGGTTCACTTCCTCGATACTGAAGGGCTTGAGGTCATCGGAGGTTCTGGGGGCTTGGAATCTGACGCTAGTCACCTGTCCTGCTACCGTCGGAGACACACGACACCCCTATTGTGCAGGTGTCCCACAGCCGGAGGGCTTCCGGTCGGTGGCCATTCCAAACCGTCCTATGTTCAGGCCGCTGGTGCGGACGACGGGGGAATGGATTTCCGAGCTGTCTGTGAACATGCCGACCCCGGGGTGGTTCGCTGATACAGGCTCGCCGCAATGGCATAGGGCCTATGGCTAGTCCAGTGGCACTGAGTTGGACTTCTCTGGAGTATGATCTCCTCGGGCGTGGGCTCAACCACGGTCCCCTTGTGACGACGCAGGTTCCCCCGCTCGTAATGGGTAGGACTACAAACAGAAATTTTACCGACCTTGGCCGGATTGTAGGGCGGAGGCCCTTCGACGATCGAATCAATGACGCAGCGCTGGCTCATGCTCGGATTTCCGGGGTTGAAAGTGACTCGGCGGCGTGACCTCGGATTTCCGAGTCCCACTCGCCAAACTGGGCCAAGCCCGACAGGCACCGTTGGACCTTCTCGGCCATGCAGGCCCACATCGCCGCGTCCTTGAACGTGCGGCAATGAACCTCCGCAGCCGGGAAGTTCGAGGTGGGGTCAGACATGATCTCCAGAACATGATAGACCGAGCCGCCGTTGGCAATCAGACTCCGGGCAATCCACTTGAGCTGCTCCTTGGTGTAGGTGAAGCGGGAATGACTCCAGCCCACGGAACTGGCGGTGGCAGCAGCGCCTTCGATTTCATGGAAGGTGTCGCTCATGCTTCCTCCTTGAGGCCCCAGTCGCACAGGGCAGCCACGTAGCAGTGGTCATGGACGAAGGCCAGCTTGCGCTTATGGGTCGAGCCCAGCAATGCCATCAAGGCGTCGATCTGGAGCTGGCCTTTTCCGCAGTAATCGCACGGTCCGATCGCAACGTCGCTGGCATCGAGGTCGATAACGACCTCCTTGCTGCCCATCTTGAGCTTCACCGGCTTGGCCTTGGGATTGCGTCTAGGCTGGGGCTTGACGTCGGATTCCTTGAACACCCGGAGTTCAAACCCCTCGTCGAGGTAGGACTTGATGGACCTCATATTGAATTCCCCCCGGTCACCGCGTCGGCGGCTTGATGTAACGCTGTGAATTCGTGCGAGACCAACCGTAGGCAGGTCCCATTCGGAGCGTGACCGTCGATAATCGCTACGGAGGGAAAAGTAAATGCCGGGGCACAGGCCACGCACGACTCCGTGCCCCGGACTTTCGTGCGTGCGAATTTTCTGGCGGGCGATGCGTTTACCCGGTTTTTCAAGCCGGAGCGTAATCCACCCACCAGTTCCTGCGGAGAAGGACTCGAACCATCCACCTCTGCAACGCTGCCGTGGGCTGTCCCCGGTTCAATGGCATTTAATCCACTGGCGGTTGGGACCACGGACTTCTGCGATGAGCGCTCTAACCTCTGAGCTACCCGCAGGGAAATCACGGCGGCAGGGATTGAAGTCCCACATCCCGGCTTCAAACCGGGGCACTTAGTCTGTTCGTGACCGCCAAAAATGACCTGAGTGGATGGTAACGACCCACCGACCTTCCGCTGGGCTGAATTATGCACCAGTGGCTGCTCTATCATGTGAGCTACACTCAGGGAAAGTGGGTTGTATCCGGCTATCGTCAGCCCGGACGACGAATGGTTACGCCTTCGCCCACCAAAATTGCCCCTGTGGACTTGCACCACTCTCAGCGCCGGGGTCGAGCTGTCGGTTTTCACCGAAAATTCCATCGGACGCAGACCTCGGAAATCCGAGCTCAAGCCAGCAACTGCCACCGCTCGGGAGTCGATTGCTGTTGATCTGGCCGATGGCAAATTCATACGTCGATCGTCAGTGACGACTTTATCACAAGTTCGTCGGTTGAGGGGTCCACTGTGGTGTGAATAGCCGCACCGACGGGAATGTCACGTTCCTGCATCGGGATTCGGACCTCACCGCCAGCCCTCTGGACCAGAGTCCAGATGATCTGCCACTGCTGGCCGAGCTGTTGGAAATTGGCTTGATGGTCAGTCATAAAAGAGAAGTCCCCCCGGCGCCAGTAACACCGGAGGGACGTAGGAGTAACAATGAGCAACCAGCATTCAGACCTAATCCAACACCAAAAGGATTGCCCCCCTCAAAATGACTTGCGGGCATCCGACCGATTTCTCGGCACGGGGGGCAAAAAGTATAAACTACGCAAGTCATGGTCGGCTTTTACTTCGAGAGTTCCGTTTAGTCAATAATTATTTTCCCGACCGAACCCGGAATCCTCCGGGCCGGGTCGTTTAGGCTACGTTGTCTGTATCATGAACAGTAAAGAGCGGTCGGTCGGGAAATTGTGGTTAGTAGCGGCCAATGGCTTTGGTGAGCAACACCAGAACCTTGGACACTTCTGGGTTCTTTTCCAGAGCTTCCAAGGCCGCAGTGGTATCGGCCAGATCACGCTCCAGACCCCGCTTTCTTGATTGGAGTCGGGTCAGTATGTCGTTATCGCAACATTGCTTTGGCGAGTCGCATTCAGATGTTAATAGTTCGTTCATAGTTACGGTTCCCAGATCAAGTCCGGGGTTTCTTTTCTCAGTGCGTTGAGGCAGCGACGGATGTAGTTCGCCACCGGTTTTTTCTCGGTTCTCAGGCCATTGTGCCAGAGAAAGTGCAGATAATCTGCGGGCAGGTCTTGCATCGGGACGCCCTTGTGCTTCCCGAACGGCATACCGTCGGTATCGTTGAGTTCCTTCATACCCCGTATTTCTTACGCATCGACTTGGAGGTGTTCGAGCCCTTGAGGCAGTCCACCATCGTGGCATTGCCGTGTTCCTTGGCCATCCACTTCAGCGCGTGCATGGCGCCCATCTTGACGGCTTGGGCAATGTTGTCCTCCATCCGGGTGACTTTACCTTCGGGCTCCATCACGAGGCAGGCGGCGGTGACCCCCTCGTCGTTGGTTTTGACGGTGATGATTACTTTGAGCATGGTTGCAACGGGACGACCGCAATTATGAACGATGACCGAATGACCATACGCCCGTCGTCAAGGACCTCAGCGCCCTCGGTGAAGCTCTCGCAGATGACCCGGTCGCCCGGAGAGCACTCAACGCAGTTTAGAACGCCCTTCCTGTTTCTGCGACCGGGTCCAACAGCGAGCACGCGGAATTCCTTCAGTCCTCCGGTGTTGTAGTCATCCATCGCCACCGGAGGCAGCAAGATGCCCCCGGTAGTCGATGCCTTGGCGTTCTTCACGCGCTCAACCAGTATGTGATCGCCGAGTAGCTTCATTGTGAATCTTGTCCAGTTTTTTGATTATGTTCTTGAGTGAGCCCTTAACGGAGAAGGTCAGCTCGTCGGTGGCTAGAATGGTCTGATCTTTCTCGGTAGAGCTGGCCACCTCGATAATGTGACGGTGGTTAATCCATAGATCAACCCCGTCCGGATTGGTGAATTTTGTCAGGAATTTCATGCCTTCGAGTAGTATTTGGAATTGCTGGCTTTCCAATCTTCCTGCCAGTTCCAGTTGTCCTCGACGTATTGCTGGAAGTCCTGATGGGTCAGCTCGATGACTTCGTCCACTGACAGGCCGAGCATGTTCAGCACGGTATCGTAGTCATCGGTGTGGTCCTTGGGGCAGACGTCGTAAATCCGGATTTGGATGCGCTCACCCCGGTTGATGGCATCCAGTGCCAGATTCAGGTTCTTGACGCACTCTTCCCGGTAGCCGTGGAACGCCTTCTCGTATAGGTCACGATGGGCGTTTCGGTTCTTGGTGACGACCTCGACGAGGTCTGATTTCTTGATGTTGACGGTTCTCATTACTTGATGCGGGTTGTTCTGCCAGCTTCGAGCAGTGGCAGGTTTGCTTCGGTGGGGATATACACCACGGTTTTATCCACGTCCTTGCCAGCGACCTCAGTTATCCAGAGGTAGCGCAGGTAGGCATCGTTGTTCTTGAGGCTCTCCCCAATGATCTGATTGGCTTGGGCCACTCCCTTGGCCCGGGCGACTTCGGCCTCGGCCAGCAGTGACGCCGATTCCATCTTGGCCTTGGCCTCGGCGACGGCCACTTCCTTGGAGGCTTGGGCATGGGCCAGCAATGCCTGACCCCCGAGTCTCTGCACATAGACCCGGTATTGAGGCATGGCCCACAGGAGGCCAAACAAAATGGCTGCTGCCACGATTACGATGCTGATTACTGGTAGTGTTGACTTGTTCATGATGTGGTCTGCGGTAGTTGCTTGAAGCCGCCGTGGGCTAGCGACTGGTAATACGACTGTTTTCCGTCCCACAGGAACGCCATGAAGAGTTCCCGGAAATCTGCCTGCTTGAGCTTGATGAGGCTCATCTGGACCTGCACCCAGTCGTGCTGGATTTTCCAAGCGGTGCGTGCGGCCTGATCGAGGAAGTCCTCCTTCTTGAGCCGGGGCTGCTTGCGGTTGGTCACGTATTCCTTCCACAGGTAGTCGTGGACCTCGTTGACCTTCGCTGGCAGCCGGATGGTGTAGCGCTGGTTGTTCGGGAACTCGACGTGGAAGAAGATCGCAATGGGCACGCCGCCCTCATACTGCTTGCTGATGCCGGACACGTTGCACGATGCGAGATACGCCTCGATGTGGCTGATCGTGGTGCTGGCCGGGACGTTGGAGGTATAGTTCTTGAGGGTCATTTATTCGTCTGAACCGCACGGCGGTAGGCCATGATCAATGGCTCGGACCACTTGCGATTCCCTTTCTCCAGCCCGGAAATGTAGGGCGGGGTGAAGCCCATGCTGTGGGCAATCGTCTTTTGACGGATACCGGCTGCCTCACGCAAAGAGCGCATGGATTTGCCGACTTCCTCGTTGTTCAGCTCCCGGCCTGAGCCCGAGCAACAACGACATGACTTGGTGGTAATACTAATCACTCCACGAGATTTACCAGTGCGGTAATTTTGTGGCAAGCAATACTTGCAAAAATTTACCGAGCAGTTTACAAGCGTGGTATGCCGAGTCGATTGAAGAATAGAAACGGACCGATACCCAACGGTCTGAGGTTTCTCGTCCCCGAAACCAACTGGCAGCCGCCCCGGTATGCAAGTTTCACCACCATCGTCAACGGACTGATCGCTCACCGACGCGGTCGCCCTGATCTGGTGGCCTCCAAGGGATGGTCGCTGGACTACGACACCGTGGCCGAAGAAGTTGATGCCTTCAACGCAATGATCTGCGTGCGCCACGGCTGGACCGATTACATCATGGGCGATGAAGGAGTCGCCCCGACCCCAAAACCCCAAGCCCTGCTCCAGCAGGAGAAGTCCGTCATAGCGGCTGCTGCGGTAAGGGCTAAGAAAATCTGGGCTGGTGTCAAAACTTCCAACGAGTGGATTGATTCCGGAACTCCACCCGTCCCCAAGGAGACCTCGGAATCCCGAGCTCTGGTGTGCGCCAAGTGCCCCAAAAACGGCAAAGGCGACTGGACCGCATGGTTCACCCAGCCCGCCTCGGAGGTGATCGGCAAGCAGCTTGAGCGCATCTCCGGCATGAAGCTGACGACCACGGTGGACGCGGTGTTGCAGGTCTGCGAAGTCTGTCTTTGTCCGCTGAAGGTCAAGGTCCACACGCCGCTGCCCTACATCAAGAACCACACGACGCCGGAAACTTTAGCGGAGTTGAGTGCCGTTCCGAACTGCTGGATTCCCAAGGAAATCAACGCTTGAGCCTAGCCATCCTGACGCCGCAGGGGCAGATATACGCCGCCGACCAGATCGAGGCTGCCCGCATTGTTTTCTTGAGAGGAAGTGCGAGATTCGTCCACACCAATCTCAAGGAGAAGGCCATCATCGACGGTGTTATCGTGGAGGACGGTATCATCGTCGGGGTGGCTGAAATAAAGACAAGGGAGACCACCCTGTCAACGCTCCGGACTTCGTTCAATAACGAGTGGTTGATTACCGCCAACAAGATAGACTTCCTCAAGACGGCCTCAATTCTGTTCGACGCTCCGGGCTACGGCATCCTCTACCTGAAGCCGGACAAGATGTGCCTGATGGTCAAAATAACCGACGAGTCTGGAGCTATATGCTGTGATTACTGCCGTGAGGAAACCGTAACCCAAGCCACCTGCAATGGCGGGACGGCAACCCGGGTCAACGCCTTCATCAACATGAGCAAGGCCAAGCATTTCCACCAATGAACGTAGGGATTGTGTATGTTCACCCGAGGCCGGGAATGCGAACCTACGTGCCTGCCGCACGCCGGTTCAAGGACTCCTACCTGACGAACCCGCCCGGTGGCACGCCGCATCGGGTTCATGTGATCATCAATGGGGACGATCAGGCCCGACAGAACGACGTGAACACGTTCAAGCCGCTGCCGGTGACCTTCTACGCCCACGACAACTGGGGCAAGGACATCGGCGCGTTCCAGAAGGCCGCACGGGAAATCCCCTGTGACCTGATGGTGTTCTGCGGGTCGCACGTCCACTTCCGACATCCGGGCTGGCTCGACGTGATGGTCAACGCCTACGAGCGGAACGGCCCGGGAATCTACGGAGCTTACGCCTTCAACGAGCCCAACCCGCACATCCGGACGACCTGCTTCTGGATGCCGCCTCAACTCTTCAACGCCTACCCGCACGCCGTCGGCAACGAGTTCCGCTACGAGTTCGAGCACGGGGCGAGTCACAGCATCGTGAAGTGGGTGATTGACTCCGGGTTCAACGCATGGATGGTGACGTGGAAGGGCATCTACCCGCCCGCCTCGTGGCGGCACGTTGAGAACCCCGAAGCCGTGGTGCTGGACCAGCACTCAGACCGGATTGGATACAAATGAAAAAGCGAGCCATCCATACGTTCGTGTTCAAAAAGAACGGACCGGCGATAATTGTCAAAGTGGTCGTTCACCCCAAGTTCGCCCTTATAGGTTGGAACATTCCCAAGGTGGCCTACGATTGGATTGCTGACGACAGCCGGGACGATTACGACTGGGACTTTGACCAGTTCGAGACCGACGTGAACCAGTGCTACGGCCTGCACCTTCCGGTGAAGGAGATTTGGTTGTGCGGTCACGTAATGGAGTTCGACCCTGTTTTATGAACCGAAGATCATTCTTTACCAAGCTGGCAGTCGCTGCTGCGGGATTCGCCATCCTGCCGCCAGCGACGACGTATGACCGCATCTGGAGAGTCCCATTCAAGAACCGTAAGTGGATTCCAAACCCGGAGTGGGAGGCGGCGGAGTATGAGATCAGGCTTATGGGCAGGCCAGACATGGCTCTAATTGAAAGTGGATACGTTTCGTGTAGAGCCTTGGCCTTTGATCTCTACGAGCCACTGATCAGATACCGCAGGGAGAACCAAGTTCTCATTGAGGTTCCGAGGTGGATAAAATCGTGAAGCCCATAGCCATCTTCTACCACATCTACCTCGGAGGTCCGGGCGTCCATCCCTGTGACCCGGGAATTGTAACCGGAATCGTTACAGAACAATTATCGGCGCTGCACGCCAGCGGACTAATGGGCTCTACGAAGCTGTTCCACATCGGGGTCAACGGCTCGGACGAGGACGTGTTCATGGTCAAGTCGATGGAGCCGCTGGCGAGCGTGAACAAGAACCTTCCCGGCGTTGGAGAGCTTCCAACGATGAAGGTCATGCAGGACTGGTGCAAGGCGACGCCCGGCTGGAACGTGCTCTACCTGCACACCAAGGGTGCGATTCACGGCGGCAATCCCACGATGGCGCAGTGGCGGCACTGCATGGAGTCGGCCTGCATCTGGAGCTGGAAGCAATGCGTTCACGATCTGGAGGAGGGCGGCATCGAGTCCTGCGGCGCTCACTGGCTGACTCCGGAGGCGATGCCCTTCATCGGGAACACGGCCTACTGGGGTGGAAACTTCTGGTGGTCCACCAGCGATTTTCTTAGCACTCTTCCCATAATCGACGTAAACCTGACCCGCCACGAGGCGGAGGTCTGGATTGGTAGAGGGCCAAGACGACCCCGGGTGCGGGATTACCGCCCCCATTTCCCAATGGCAGGATGCTGATATGACAAATCACGTAATAACCCCACTCAACCGGTTCGAGAACTTCGGCAAGCTGTGCGAGCTGCTGCGCCCCCAAGGCATCCAGTGGCACGTCATCACCGATCAAGGCGCCACCAAGATCATCCCCGAAGAGCCGTGGATTCACTCCTACAACATGATCAACACGGACGGACCGTTCTGGGCTCGCTGCAACGCCTCGATCAACTGGTTTCTGGACCGACATTCCCTCTACCCCGGAGATCGCTACGGAATCATGAACGACGACGACGCTTACGAGGAGGGATTCTTCGAGAAAACCGACCAGTTCCCGAGCGAGTGCATCGTGGTCTCGATGAAGCGCGGCAATCGGATTCCGCCCGACACCGGTCCGGAGCGGGCGCACGGATTCAACACGCTGGTCGCTGCCCCGGAGAACATGAAGATCGGTAGCGTCGGCGTGGAGCAGTTGCTGGTCAGTGGCCGCATCCTGAGTCAGTGCCGGTTGCCCATCCACATCTGCGGTGACGGCATGTGGATTGAATACATCAAGGCCACGCAACCGATCGTTTATATCCCGGATGCCTTCGCCCTGTTCAACTACCTTGAGCCCGGGAGGTGGGATTGAATTCATACAGTCAGGCAGGGCAAGATAGGTTCGCTTGGGAGGCCAATGGATTCCGCAAGAACGGGGTGTTCCTCGACATCGGCTGCAACGACCCGTTCGTCCACAACAACACCGTAGCTCTGGAGAAGGTGGGCTGGATGGGTCTGTGCGTGGACATCGAGAACTTCGACTACTCCAGTCGAAAGGCGAAGTTCCTGAAGGCCGACGCCAGCGTGGAGATTCCCGAGGTCACCGAGTTCATGAAACAGTGGGAAGGTCTGATCAACTACCTGTCGGTGGATTGCGACGACATGAGTCTTGCTGCTCTGGTGTGGCTGACTCGAATTGGTCGCTACCGGGCCATCACCGTGGAGCACGACCTCTACCGGCTGGGTCCGGACCGCAAGAACACCATCTACAACCTGCTTGACCTTGCTGGCTACGAACGCTACCGGGAGGACGTGAAAGCGCCCAAGGCCGAGGGAATGCCGTGGAGTGAGCAGCCCTTCGAGGATTGGTATTTGATTGCATGAAAATCCTGTTCGTGAACACCCGGGAGAAGGCGTGTGGCGTCCACCAGTATGGCGAGAGCCTGCACTACGTCATCCGTCACCACATCGCCAGCAGCGAGCACACCATAGCCGCAGGCAGCTTCGACAACCGGGACGAGTTCTTCAGTTGTGCGGCGGCGCTCCGGCCCGACGTCATCCTCTACAACTGGCAGGCTGGCATCGGTGGATGGATGTCTCAGGCCCCGTTCGATCTGAACGCCAAGCAGGTGCTGGTCTATCACGATCTTGAGGCCAACTTCGCCCAGTTCGACGCCATCCTGTTCAGCGACCCAACGATGGCGCCGCACGGTAACTGGCATCCCATCGGCAGGCCGCTCCGCAACCAGATCAGCACCATGACTCGGATTTCCGAGGTGGCCACGATCGGGATAAACGGGTTCATCGGCGCATGGGCTAAGGTCGCCTTTTCCCACATCGCCAACCACTTTGACCGGGCTCACATCCGGATGCACCTGCCCTACGCCACCTATGGCGACGCTCAGGGGCACATGGCGCACAACGCCGCCCGGGAGTGTCACGCTGCGCTGCCCGAGGGATTCACGATGGAGGTCAGCCACGAGTTCATGGAGTGGGACGACATGGTCCTGTCGCTGGCCAAGAACGACATCAACTGCTACATCCGTGACCCGGCGATGCACTGGCGCGGCGTATCCTCCGCCTGCGATGCGGCGATGTGCGCTCGAAAACCGATCGCCGTCAACTCGTGCGACGCCTTCCGTCACCTGCACGACTGTTCTCCCAGCATCCGGGTGGAGGACCGCACGATTCCCCAGATCATTCAGACCGGGTTGTCTCCTTTGGTGAAGAAATACGCCGAATACGCACCGGACGTTGTCGGAGGTCAGGTGATGAAGGTTCTTGAGTCCTTGGTAAATAAGGCGTAGGAGTTGGGTCAGAATGAAATTTGACGACCCGGAAGTAATAGAGTCGATCTGTTACCAGATGCGACTGGCCGAATATCCCCGAGGCAGAAATCGCCTTCTCGTCAACAATCTGTTCAATGGTTTGCCACCGTGGTCCGCCGAGGAGGAAGAGGAGAACGGCGTCAACATCAACATCAACTTTCTCGAAGGTCCTCGAATCAGTCACGACGTCCGCAGCCAGTTCTACCAGTCCATTCTCAAGCCCGGAAAATACTTCAGTTGCACCACCGACGACGGCCCGAATCACAAGCGGGCGGCATGGGGCACGATCGCCACCAACGAGATCAACAAAATCCTGAAGCGGTCACTCATCTACACAGAGTCCCAGCGCTCCAAGATTGCGATGAACGTGCTGCACGGCATTGCTCCCTGTGGCTGGGAAGATGACCAGATGTGGTGTCCGTATGCGATGGGGATTGAGGACGTGTTCGTTCCCGCAGGCACACTGCTCACGATGAAGAACCTGCCGTTCTTCGTGAACTACCGCCAGTTCAGCGCCCCCGAGATGGTCAAGATTCTCAACAGCCCGAGGCGTGACCCGGCATGGAACGTCAAGATGCTCAAGGCCGCAGTGAAGTGGGTGGATTCCGAGTCCAAGACGCTCATGAACAATAACTGGCCCGAGGTCTGGGCGCCAGAGAAGCTCGGTGAGCGCGTCAAGGGTGACGGCGGCATGTATTGGGGCGATCAGGTGCCCACGATCAACGTGTTCGACTTCTACTTCTGGAACGACTCCGGCAAGACCTCCGGCTGGAATCGCCGCATGATTCTCGATAGCTGGTCCATGCCCGAGACCTTCCCCAGCGGAACGACCCCCTCGATGTCCCGCCGCAACGGCAAGCTCTTCGAGAACTACCGCCGCCAGTTCCTGTATGACCCCGGAACTCGCAAGGTCGCTCAGGACCGGTCTGAGATCATCAACTGGCAGTTCGCCGACCTGAGCGCCGTCGCCCCGTTCCGCTATCACTCCGTCAGGTCGCTCGGCTTCCTGATGTATTCGATCTGCCATCTCCAGAACCGGCTTCGTTGCAAGTTCAACGAGGCGGTGTTCGAGCAGCTCATGATGTATTTCCGCGTCGCAAACGGTGAGGACGCGCAGCGCTCGCTGAAGGTGGACCTGATCAACAAGGGCATGGTGGATGACTCACTGAAGTTCATTCCCGCCGCCGAACGCTATCAGGTCAACGCCGGTCTGGCCCAGCTTGGCCTGACCCAGAATCAACAGATCATCAATCAGAATTCCACGTCTTACACGGTCCAGCCCCAGTCCGCTTCCCAGCCTCGGGACCGCACGAAGTTCGAGGTCATGGCTGAGGTCAGCGCTGTCCAGTCGATGGTGTCGGCGGCGATCTCGCAGGCCCTGCTGTATCAGCGTCCGGAGTTCCGGGAAATCTGGAGGCGCATGACGATCAGGGATTCCCGAGACCCCGAGGCCCGCAGCTTTCAGGCGAACTGCCTGCGACAGGGGATTTCCGAGAAGGTGCTCTACAATCCTGACTGCTGGGACCAAGACCCGAGCCGGGTGCTGGGCGACGGCAACAAGACGATGGAGATGGCCATTGCCGAGCAGCTCATGGCATGGCGTCCGATGCTCGACCCCGAGCCCCAGCGGGACGTGTTGCGGGAGGCCATTCTGGCGATCACCAGCAATCCGGACAAAGCCAACCAGCTCGTGCCCGAGAAGCCGGTCCATGTCACCGACTCCGTCCACGACGCGCAGCTCGCTTCGGGCACGCTCATGCAGGGTCTGCCGGTGGCGATCAAGACGGGCATGAACCACATCGAGTATGTGGACACGCTGATGGCGACGCTGGCTTCGATGATTCAGAAGTTCCGCCAGTCCCAGTCCATCCCGTCGATGGAGCAGTTGCAGGGGATGCAGAACATCGCCAATCACATCGGTCAGCACATCCAGATCATCGCTCAGGACAATTCCGAGTCGCAGCGCGTCAAGGTCTATGGCGACCAGATGGGCAAGATCAACAACGTCCTCAAGGGCTTCGCTCAGCAGCTCATGGAGCAGCAGAAGGCTCAGGCCCAGAATGGCAGCCAACAAGACCCGGAGACGATGGCCAAGATTCAGGCGATGCAGTTGCAGGCCCAGACCAAGGCCGAAGCCAACAAGACGGCGCACGCCCAAAAGACGGCGCAGCGGGAGATCAGCTTCCAGCGGGACGAGATGCGGAAGGACAAGGAGTTTCAGGCCAGCCTGCAACGCCAGACCGCCGAGACCGGCGTGGAACTCCACAACCGAAGCGTCGAGGCCGAGCACGATATGCGGACTCGGACTGCCGAGGCCGACCACGATATGAAGCTCACCACGATGGAGACCGCCCATGCGCTGCACGTCGATAAGATTCGGGAGTCAAAAAAACCTGCACCCAAGAAGGTTGACAAGAAGAAGTGAGGGGATTAACAATCCCTGCATATATGGCAGACCAAAAAGACCTGACACTACCGCTTCCGACCAACCCGAGTCCCAAGATGCTTTTCCTCAGCAATGGGGTTAAGCGAAAAAGTCACAGCACTCTGATAACGTCTCCAGTGCTCAAGGAGTCCATCGACGCCGCCCTTGCGGAATACTCACTCAAGTTGTCCAAGAACACCCAAGAGTCCAACTCTGCCGCTGCGGCCATGTTCAAGATCAAGGAGGCGTGCGAGTTCATCGACGAGTTCTACAAGCTCGCCGAAGTCGCCGTCCGCACCCAAGAACAGAAGTCCGACAGCAAACTCGATCATAGCGTATGAGCACTGCAATCGCCGAACCACCTCCT